>Ga0209169_10000076_pt1 | contig 55376 bp, 49 predicted proteins | sample HubBroMetageWRM4_FD_188346 | JGI IMG/M metagenome (GOLD analysis project Ga0209169, IMG submission 188346) | Warmed soil microbial communities from the Hubbard Brook experimental Forest, New Hampshire - Hubbard Brook CCASE Soil Metagenome WRM 4... | ecosystem: Environmental > Terrestrial > Soil...
CGTTGAGTTCGACGGAGAATTCGACGTCCTGGCAGCCGTACTGCTTGCGGATTTCCTGAGTCTTCTTCTGCACGAAAGTATTGAAGGAATCGAGGCTGCCGGAGACATTCTCTCCCGCCTTCTTTTTAGCCGCGACCAGAGTGTTGTAGAGGCGTTCCACCTGTTCGTGCTCGTTCTTATCCACGTTGTGCAAGGTGAAGGGCTGCGAGGTGGTTCCCGCTGCAGCGGCGGCCGCATGGCTTAAGCCGTAAACCGGGTTGTGGTGGGGCTTGTGCTCGTCGACTTCCGGACGAACTCCCTGCACGCCGAGCAGAGCATCCTGCGGACGGCGGTAGCCTTCTTCACGGACGCGGGTCTTCTTGCGCCACAGATCGCTGTAGACAGCGTAGCGTTGCGCCATTTCGTTGTAGCGGTAGCGCTGCGAGAAGCTCATGCGGCCGCCGTCGGAGAATTTGCGCAGCAGGGATAGCACCTTCCACTCGACGTCGGTGGGCGGCCGTTTGGTCGGGTTGCTGAAGTAGACCTCGTACTCGATCTTCAGCCGGCGGAGCTGGGTCTCGAGCAGGTTCAGTTCTTCATCTGTGGTCACTCAGGGCTCTCCCAGTCAACAGTGTAGTGAGAAGGCGGCGCGGCGGCGAGGTTCCCGGTGGTCACCGAGGTCATGGTACGAAAGTAAGCTGTCAGCTATCAGCTATCAGCTTTCAGCCAAGACGGATTTGGGTCTGCGACGGTGATCGGAAAGAGTTTGGGAAGATCCCGCAGGCTGCTGACTTGGGTTTGAGCTGATAGCTGAGAGCTGACAGCTACTTCGAGGAATTCGACGCCATCTTCTTAACCATGGCGAGAACGAGCTTGCGGTCGCTGTCGTTGAGGTTCGTGGCGTAGCGGCGGACCTGGCTCAGGAAGCGAACTTCATCGTCGGAGAGCTGAGGCAATCCCTTGGAGCCGTTGCTGTGGCCGGACTCGGAGAAGAACTGCGAGAGCGCGATCTCCATGGCGCCGGCAATTTTCGAGAGCGTGTCGAGCGACGGGATGGTATGGCCGTTCTCTACCCGCGACAGGTAGCAGCGCAGCAGGCCAGTGCGCTTTTCGATGTCTCCCTGAGACATGCCTTTCTGCAGCCGGTAGTCTCGGATGGTCTGGCCGATATTGATCTGGGGGAGCATTTCAGGATGCGACATAGTAACCAGATCGGCATTTTCTGGCAAGTGGAAATTAGTGCCATCCCCAAGCCACTTTCTTCCTAGTACTTGACAGGCCGGAACGTGAGCATGCTTAGACGGTGTGCAAGGAACGATTTGGCGGGACCCCCCGTAGCCATCTTCAAAGGCGTTGTGCGCTCAGACTTCATTCCCTCTGTGAACCCCTGTGTCCTCTGTGGTTAAGGTTTCCCTAACCCATCAACATGCCGCCGTTCACGCTCAATACGTGGCCGGTGATGTATGAAGCTTCATCTGACGCGAGAAAGGCGACAGCACTCGCTACGTCGGCGGGCGAGCCAACGCGGCCGAGCGGAATCTGTTTGGCGGCGCTCTGCTTGAACTCGTCGCCGAGCACGTCCGTCATGGGAGTCTCGATGAAGCCCGGAGCTACCGCGTTGCAGGTAATGTTGCGCGATCCCAGTTCGCGCGCGACTGCCATGGTCAGGCCGATCAGCCCGGCTTTCGAGGCGGCATAATTTGCCTGCCCCGCCTGTCCCATCTGGCCGAAGACGCTGGTGATGTTGATGATGCGTCCCCAGCGCTGCTTGAGCATGGAGCTGGTGACCTGCTGGATGCAGAGATAGGCCGAGGTGAGATTAGTCTGCAGCACAGCATCCCAGTCGGCCCGCTTCATGCGCATCACGAGCTGATCGCGCGTGATGCCGGCGTTGTTGACCAGGATATCAATCTTGCCGAATTGCGCGATGGCGGCCTTAATCGCGGACTTGATTTGTTCTTCGTCGGTGACGTCGAGGGCAAAGGCTGCGGCTTGGCCGCCAGCGGTGGTGATTTCGTTTACCAGTTCGTTCAGCTTGTCCTGATTGCGCGCGGCTGCGGCTAGTGTGGCGCCCGCGGTGGCGAGCTTCAGTGCGCAGGCGCGTCCAATGCCTTGCGATGCTCCGGTGACGAACGCTACGCGTCCGGAAAGCGACATTAATGTTCTCCCAATGCTTGCCTGTCTCTTCTACGAAGTTTTTAGATTAGAACGTGAGATTATACGCGCCGGGGCTGCGATTCGGCGCTCCTTAACGGCCAGATCAGAACTTGTAGCCTGCGGGCGAAGTGCAACAGCGGCGCGCTGCTGGGCAGCGGAACTCCGGCAGCGGCGGCGACCGTATTGGTTTCGAACTCTGCTTCTGCATCCTGCAGCGGCCACGGCTGGTGGTGAATCTCTCCACGATAGACCTGGCCGCGATGAGTGGTGTAGAGGCAATAGCGCTCCGTGAGCCAGTGCTCGATCGACCCTTTTTCGCGCAAGCGCATTTCCGTGATGGGACGATAGCGTCCACGGAACTCGGCGGCGCTATTGAAGCGGCGAGAGTGGTAACGAATGTTCCCGCCAGGCTCCTCCTGCGAAGTCATGGCCGCATGGAAATAAGGCAGGTGGTAGAACGTGCGGGCGGCCCATACTGCCGGAAGATTGGCCGCGTCGAGACTGAAGAAGTACACGCCCGGTTTGCCGCCGTAGGTCACATAGGTGCGCACGTTCAACTCCGGAAACCGCGACAGACCCGGCAGCGGCGGAAGTCCGCGTCCGCGAATGCCGCTCATGCGAAAGGGAACGACTCCGACCCAGCATTGGCCGTCGAAAGTATCGAGATCCAGTTGTGCGGGAACGAGGGGCCGCATTCTCTCGGCTGGCAGCGGCCAGTGGGCGAAAAGCAGGTCGTGCCATGTCTGCTTCATTACCCAGGAGCCTAACGGCAAGGGCCATGGCCGATGCGCAATCATTTGGAGCAGGGGATGCACTCAACAGTTTAGCGCCACTAGGAAGCCAATATCTTTCCTCTAACCGGATTGCACATTGTTCGTACGCCGATTAACATCCAAACACTCCCATGCCTCAGACTCTTGCCAATGAAGTGATCGCGATGCCCGAACCTTCTAACCAGAAATCATCCACATCGGATTCAGTGTCGGCCAGCGCGGGGCACCGTTCGCCGCAGAGAGCCTCGGCAGCGGAGGCTCCCTCGGCTGCGGAAAAGCTCCAGCCCGAAACGCCCTCCACCGAAGTCTTCGCGGTTTATGGCGTGGAACCTGAAATTCAGGCCTACGCCATGGCCAAGTATTCGCGTTCTTCGCTTTCGATGAAGGAGTCGCTGCGCGAGATCAGCGCCCAGAAGGCGGAGAAGTTTCTCAACACTTTCTACTTCCAGTACGGGCACCGCTCGATTGCCGACCTGGCGCACATTGCGCTGGCGGTCGAGAGGCTGTCGATCCTGGCTGCGATTGAATTGGCCGACGAACAGCGCTGGGACGGCCAGGAGCGGTCGACCCGCTATCAGGACTTCAAAAAGAGCGGCTATTACACGCCCGACTTCGGCGGTGGCCAAGACGACGACGAAGCCCGCAAGCTCTACTGTGAGACGCTTGATTTTCTTTTCTCCGAGTACCAGGCGCTCTCCGCGCACATGACGCAGCACCTGATCAGCATCACTCCCAAGCCTGCCGAGATGAAGCAGGAGGCTTACGAGCGCACGCTGAAGGCGCGGGCTTTCGACATTACGCGCTACCTGCTGCCGCTGGCCACCAACACTTCGCTCGGAGAGATCGTCAACGCGCGGACTTTAGAAACTCAGGTGGCGCACTTGCTCTCGCATACCCACAAGGAAGTGCGAGTTCTCGGTGAATCGCTGAAGAAGGCGGCGACTTCCGCGGCTTACAACGTGAACGCGGAGTCATTGAAGAAGTTGGTTGACGACATTCGCGCGGTGAATCCTGAGCTGGGAGCGCGGGCCGAGCAGGAATTGCTGCACGAAGTTCGGGTCGCGCCCACGCTGGTGAAGTATGCCGACCCGAATCCATACGAAATGGAAACACGGCGTGAATTGCGGCAGGCGGCGCGTGAGCTGATGAAGAGCGAGTCGGTCGCGCCTTCGAAAGCGATCGTCGATCTGCTCGACGAAGAGCCGCTCGAAGTGGAAATTGCGACCACTTTGCTTTACGAGCACTGCCACCACTCTTATCGACAAGTCCGGCAGGCGCTGCAGGTTTCAGGCGAAAGATTCCGGCGCGAGATCATCGACCTTGGCCTGCGCCATCGCGGCAAGCACGACGAACTGCTGCGCGGTTTCCGCGCGGGGCAGCAATTCCGCTTCGACATTTTGATGGATGCGGGCGGCTTCCGCGACATGCACCGTCATCGCCGCTGCATCCAGGTGATGCAGGCATTCACCACGCAGCACGGTTACGAAATGCTGCTCGATCTCGAAGATGCCGGCGTGCGCCACCGCTACGATGCCGCCATGCAGCGCACGCAAGCTGCAGTAGAGAAGCTCGCCGCGCGCAACGCGCCCGAGGCGGAAGAGAATTCGCAGTACGCAATCCCGCTCGCCTATCGTAAACGCGCTCTATTCAAGATGGACTTTGCCGAGGCCGTCTACATCTCCGAGCTCCGCACCACGCCAGCCGGACATGTTTCCTACCGCAACGTGGCCTATGCAATGTATGAGGCCGTGGCGCGGAAGTATCCAGCGCTGGCTAAGTATTTCAGAGTGCATGATGTGACGGCGCCGGTGGATTTGCTGCAGAGGTAGGGATTTTTTTGCCTTTGGCAGTTGGAGCCGTAATGGCTAGATTGACGCTGGCGGATGAGATTTTCGAGCTGCATCGAAAACTGTTAGCAGAGTTGCCGCCAGGAACCGCCGCGTTGACTAGACGTCCATCCAGCGACCCGGCTGGCGGGGAAGACATTGATCTGACTCCGGCGAACCCAAACAGCGCCCGAATCTCCCATCACCCTCTGGGCGACATAATCTACAGCGAAATTGGGCGGCACACGATCATGGAATTCTGGGTTGGCTCACGAAAGCGAGAGCAGCAGGAATTCGAGAACATGCGGAGGATCTCACGTGCTGTTATTGACGGCAAGTTCAGTGAGGACGTATGGACGGTGAACGACAAGATCGTGAAGTCCCGAGCAACGATTGAGGTAGATGGCAAGATGGAAGAGATAGGGGCTTTCCTCACATTATTCAATCCGTTGCGCAGGAAGCAAAGAAAGCACATCGAGTATGCGCCGTTCGTCCTGCCGAAGCGTAGGGAACCCGGAAACGACGCTTTGTAGCAATCTCTAGATTTGTCTTGATCCCGCCAGTCGCGGTTGCTACAATGTGACGGAGAGCAACTCATGCCGCGTTCCGTCAAGATCGCTCCCGAAATCGATGCCAAGCTCTATCAGGAACTCGTCTCGGTCGCCAAAGAGAACGGGCAGTCGCAGCGCTTTGTGCTGGAGCGGGCACTGGAGCATTACCTGCACAACGTGGTCCCTTCGCAGCGCATGGTGAGGCCTGAGGTGATGGCCGCTTATCGCCGCTCCAACGAGAAGTATCGTGAGTTGTATAAGAAACTGGCCAAGTAAATGGCCGAGCGTGTCTATCTGACGGTGGCCGAAGTCATGGCCATCCATCATTACCAGATTGACGAATACGGCGGTGCGCACGGGCTGCGTGATCAGGGTGCTTTGGAGGCCGCGGTTTTCCGTCCCCAGACGGGTTACTACAACGACCTGAGCGAAGAGGCGGCCGCACTGCTGGAGTCTCTGGTCAACAATCACGCCTTTATCGACGGCAACAAACGCGTGGGATTTGCCGCCGTTCACACGTTCCTCCTCGTGAACGGATTCGATTTAGATGTCGGCAGCAAGGCCGCTTATGAGTTCATGATTGAGACGATGGAGCAAGGCAAGTTCCGCTTCGGGCTGCTTCATGAATGGATCGCAGCGCACCTCGTTCCCCTTCCTGGATAGATCTCGCGGGCAAGAGTGCTCGCGCCACATGGTCGTTGCCCATTTTGGAACGATTTCCACTGTTTATTATTAAGATTCGCCTTTTATTCGCTTCGATCTGTATGTATAATCCGGCCAGATCAGTTCTGCATTCTTAAAGGAGCCACACTCCCATGGCGGATGAACGGGGCAAGGCGATTGAATTGGCGGTTGCGCAGATTGAAAAGCAGTTTGGCAAAGGTTCGATCATGCGGCTGGGGTCGAAAGAAGCGATCGTCCCCATTGCGGTGATCTCGACCGGCGCGATCTCGTTTGACGCGGCGCTCGGTGTGGGCGGCTTTCCGCGGGGGCGTGTCGTGGAAGTGTTCGGCCCGGAGTCTTCGGGCAAGACCACCATCACTCTACAAGTGATTGCCGAAGCCCAGAAGACCGGCGGCATGGCTGCGTTCGTCGATGCCGAGCATGCGCTCGATCCCGGCTATGCCAAGAAGTTGGGCGTTGACGTCGACAATCTGCTGGTTTCGCAGCCGGATTACGGTGAGCAGGCGCTTGAAATCACCGAAGCGCTGGTGCGCTCGAACGCCATCGACGTGCTGGTGGTCGATTCCGTGGCGGCGCTGGTGCCCAAGGCCGAACTTGACGGCGAAATGGGAGACAGCCACATGGGCCTGCAGGCGCGGCTGATGTCGCAGGCGCTGCGCAAGCTGACGGGAACGGTTTCGAAGTCCCGCACCTGCCTGATCTTTATTAATCAAATACGAGAAAAAATCGGCGTGATGTTCGGCAATCCAGAGACCACGACCGGCGGCCGCGCGCTGAAGTTTTACTCCTCGGTGCGAGTGGATATCCGTCGCATTGCGGCCATCAAGGAAGGCGACGTAGTCACCGGCTCGCGCACTCGCGTAAAAGTGGTGAAGAACAAAGTCGCGGCGCCGTTCCGCGAGGCCGAGTTCGACATTCTCTACGGCGAAGGCATTTCGCGCGAAGGCGACCTGCTCGATATCGCCGTGAACAATAACCTTCTCGAGAAATCCGGCTCGTGGTTCAGCTACAAAGGCGAGCGCATCGGCCAGGGCCGCGAAAACGCCCGGCAGTTCCTCAAAGACAACAAAGACACCATGGCCAAGCTCGACACCGAGGTGCGCAAGGCGCTGGGATTGATTGCAACTCCCGCGGCAGCGCAACCCGCCGCCGCGCCGGGACAAACTCCGCCGCAGGGTGCGCGAGTGACAACCATGCCAAGCGCGGCCCCAGAGGCCGCCAGAGCGCCGATAGCAGCAAAGCGCTAGAGGATTCCCAAAGGGTTGTCATCCCGAGCGAAGCGAGGGATCTTGGTGTTTGCTTCCTCCGCCGCTGATTGGCCCTGCCAGCAAGAACCAAGGTCCCTCGCTGCGCTCGGGATGACAATCTTTAAGAGCTCACAACCATTCCTCGATTGCCATCTCCACTCCCGCCCGCATAGAATCTCTATTCAGCCCCGCCTGTTCCTGTGAGGACTATTGCATAAGGGCATCGCCATTTATCCCGGTTCGTTTGATCCGCCGACCAACGGGCATCTCGACTTGATTGAGCGAGGCGCCAAGATTTTCGAGGAGCTGGTGGTCGCGATCCTGCGCAACTCGGAAAAGAGTCCCATGTTCAGCGTGGCCGAGCGGCTCGGGATGCTGAAGGAGCTCACGGCTACTCTCAAGAATGTCCGCATCGACACTTTCAATGGGCTGATGGTCGAGTACGCAAAATCGCTGGACGCGACCTGCATCTTGCGCGGCATCAGGGCCATCAGCGATTACGAATACGAGTTGCAGATGGCGCTCATGAACCGCAAGCTCGAGCCGACGCTCGAAACCGTCTTCATGATGCCGGCCGACAAGTACTCTTACGTAAGCTCGCGTCTGGTGCGCGAAGTGGCGCAGGCGGGCGGACCGGTGAGGGGCTTGGTCCCCGAAGTAGTCGAGCAGAAGTTGCGCGAGAAACTCGATCCTGCCTACAAGCTGCGGGACGCGCGCCAGATCGCAGTTTTGGGCAAACGGGATTCAGACAGGCGGGAAAAGAAAAGGAAAAAGAAGGCATGACCACGGCCACCACGGAAGCTCTCAAACTTACCGACCGCATCAACCGCATTGAACCTTCAGCCACCATGGCAGTGGTGGCCGAGGCTGACAAGTTGCGCGCCCAGGGCATCGACGTGGTCGACTTTGGCGCTGGCGAGCCGCACTTCGCCACGCCGCAGCACATCAAGGACGCGGCCATCGCCGCCATTCAGGCTAACTTCACGAAATACACGGCCGTGCCCGGCACGCCGGAGTTGCGCGACGCCATCGTGCACCGTCATGCCGCGGATTTCGATTCCAATTATCGCCGCGAAGAAGTCATTGCCTCCACCGGCGGCAAGAATGCCTTGTTCAACGCGATCCAGGTGCTCGTGGATCATGGCGACGAAGTCATCTTGCCCGTGCCTTACTGGGTTTCGTTCAAGGACATTGTCCGCTATGCCGGCGGTCAGAATGTTCTGCTCGAGACCGACGAGTCACAGGGCTTCCGCGTTACAGCGGAGATGGTCGCCAGTCTCATCACGCCGCGGACTAAAGTCATCATTCTTAACTCGCCCTCGAATCCCTCCGGAGCCGTGATGAGCGCTCAGGATCTGACGGAAGTTGTCCGCCTGGCGCATGAGCGCGGAATCTGGGTCCTTTCCGATGAGTGTTACGTCTACTTGAATTACACCGGCAAGAATTTTTCCGTCGGATCGCTGCGCGAATTCAAGGAGCGCATTGTGGTGCTTGGTTCGCTTTCGAAAACCTATGCCATGACCGGCTGGCGGCTGGGCTACGCGCTCGGTCCGGCGGCGGTGGTAAGCGCGATGTCAAAGTTGCAGAGCCAGTCCACATCGAATCCCACGTCAATCGTCCAGAAAGCCGCTGTGGCAGCGCTGAATGGACCGCAGGAGTGCGTCGAACAAATGCGGCGCGAGTATATCGGATTGCGCGATCACGTCGTCAAGGGCCTGCGCTCGATTCCTGGCATCACCTGCACTCTGCCCGAAGGCGCATTCTATGTCTACCCCAACATCTCGGCATTTCTGGGACGCGGCAATGTGAAGTCCGCGTCGGACGTGGCGGGAAGGTTGCTTCGGGAAGCGCATGTAGCTACGGTGCCCGGCGAAGGGTTCGGCACCGGAGAGCACATCCGTGTTTCCTACGCCACCTCGAAGGCGGAGTTGGATCGCGGACTGGAACGGATGCGCAAGTTCTTCGCCGCGCTGTAAACTGGGTTTCAAACACATTGGCTCACGGGCTGATGTCTAATTTCGGCTGAGGCCGTCCGTTCGCGAACGGCCTTTTCTATCTGGAATCATTCGTTCATGAGCAATCTCTATCCGCTGTTGATGCTTCCGGCCTTCGATCCGCGTCCCTGGGGCACGCACGATTTGTCGCCGATCTATCCTAATCGCCGGTTCGAGGAAAAGATCGGCGAGTCCTGGCTCACCGGCGATGACTGCAAAATTGCCAACGGCCCGTTCACCGGGCAGACGCTGGCACAGGTCAGCGAGAAATATCAACGCGAGCTCGTAGGCGATGCCGCCCGCGATGCGCGGCGATTCCCCTTGCTGCTGAAGTTTCTGTTCCCGCATGAAAAACTCTCGGTGCAGGTTCATCCCGATGATGAGCAGGCGCGCCGCGTAGGTCAGCCTTGGGGGAAAACGGAGTGCTGGTATGTTGCCCATGCCAGGTCCGGAGCGCAGATCGGGCTGGGATTGAAGCCGGGCGTTACCGTTGCGCAACTGGAACAGGCGATCGGCGAGAATCGCGCCGAAGAATTACTGAACTGGCTCAACGTCTATACCGGAGACATGATTTATGTTGCCGGTGGAACCGTGCACACGCTGGGGCCGGGCTCTGTGATTGTCGAGACGCAACAACAATCAGACACAACCTATCGTTTATATGACTACGGACGGCCGCGCGAGCTGCACCTGAAAGAAGGTCTGGCTGCTGTGAAGTTGAACGTTGCGTCCGGCAAAGTCGTGAGGCCGGCTCCGGCACAAACTCCCGGCAGCAACAACCGGCAGGCTCCGTTGGTAGCCGCTCCTTATTTTGTTGTCGACATGTTTGAGATGAAGGACGAGCAAGAGTTGAGCACGCGCGACGAATCCGGCAAGAGCTCGGCCCAGATCCTGGTGGCTGTCGAGGGATGTGGAATCGTAGAAGTAGTCGGCACCGAGCCCGTTACTCTGGCGAAGGGCGATGCCGTGGTAGTTCCAGCGTGCGCGGGAAAGTTCACGGTGCGCCCGCAATGGACGCTGGAATTTCTGCGAGCGCGTGTCCCTGGAATGGTGCAGCCCGAACCGCAAACGCGAATGTGAGTGGAACCCAAACGTGTCCAAGAACTCAAACTTTTATCCCGTGATCCTTGCTGGCGGCCGGGGCACGCGCTTCTGGCCATTGAGCCGGAAAAAGCGTGCCAAGCAGTTGCTGGCGCTGGACGGCAAGCGAACCATGATCCAGCAAACGGTGGCGAGGCTGCTGCCGCTTGCTTCGCCAAATCAATTCTGGATTATCACGAACGACGATCTTCGTCCTGCCATCTTAAAGCAGCTCCCGAAGTTGCCCAAGGCACAGGTTCTTGCCGAGCCCGTGGGACGCAATACCGCGCCCGCGATCGGTCTCGCCGCTTTTCTTCTTTTGCGCGAAGATCCCGGCGCGGTCATTGGGATGTTTCCATCCGATCACGTGATTGCCGATGAGAAAAGCTATCGCACGACCATCCAGCTTGGCGTAGAGCTTGCGGCCGCCGGCGAGAACATCGTTGTTCTCGGCATCCGGCCGAATCGAGCCGAAACTGGTTACGGCTACATCGAAGCGGGCAGCGCCTTCCGCGGCAACGCACTTCGCGTGCGACGATTCACGGAAAAACCCGATGCCGCAACAGCCGCCTCATTTGTGGCTGCAGGAAACTATTTCTGGAACAGCGGGATGTTCTTGTGGAGCGCCCGAACTCTGACCAATGCCCTGCGCGAGCATCTTCCCAAGACTGCTCCCTTGCTGGAGGAGATCGCCTCGGCCTTCGGTACGCGAAAGTTTGCAGCGACTTTTCGCAGGCTGTATCCCAGATGCGAGAACATCAGCGTCGATTATGCCGTCCTCGAGCCGCGTTCGGCGAAAGGCGAGCAGGCAGGAAACATTTTTTGTCTTCCCGCCGATTTCGGGTGGAACGATCTGGGGTCCTGGACCGCGCTGCACGAGCATCATACGAAGAGCAATCCGCCTCAGGGCAACCTCATCAACAGCGCGGGGGCGTTCGTTCTGAATGCCCACGGCAACTACGTGCACGCACCGGGCAAGTTTGTCGCGGCCGTGGGTGTGAGCAATCTGGTGGTAGTCGAAACCCCCGACGCATTATTGATCACCACCCTGCAACACGCGCAAGACGTTGGTAAAGTGGTGAAGCATCTGGACGAAAAGAAGCTCCACAAGCTAGTGTGAAAAGAAGTGGCCAGTGGCCAGAAGCGTCGGAACTTCGCTGACCACTGGCCACTGATCACTGGACACTGAACTTCAATGGCTCAAGAAATCAAGTTCGGCACCGATGGTTGGCGCGGCATCATCGCCGACGACTTTACCTTCGACAACGTGCGCCGGGTCGCGGGCGCGATCGCCTCCTATGTTTTGAAATATGAAGACGCCCAGCACGGTGTGATCATTGGCTATGACACGCGCTTTGCATCGCAACGTGTGGCCCAGATAATCGCGGAAGTAATCGCCGCCGCGGGCATTCCGGTGAAGGTGGCCAACGATTACACGCCGACACCGGCCGTCTCCTATGCCGTGAAAGACCGGGGCGCTGCGGGCGGAGTGATGGTCACCTCCAGCCACAATCCGTGGAACTGGAACGGAGTGAAGTTCAAGGGAAAGTTTGGTGGGTCGGCAACGCCTGCCATTATGAAAAGGATTGAAGAAGAGCTGAATGCTGGGGCAATGCCGCGAGGAACGAAAGCTGCCATAGAAAAGGCGGACCTGACGACGCCATACGTCGCCGCGGTTTGCCGTTTTGCCGATATGGATCTCATTGGCAAGACCAAGTTCAAGTTCGCGATCGACTCAATGTACGGTTCCGGCCGCGGGATTCTTGCCGGAATCTTTCGAGACCGTGGCGTTCCATTCGTCGCGATTCGGCAGGAAGTGAACCCGCTGTTTCCTGGCATCAATCCTGAGCCCATCCTCCCGAATGTCGCTCTTCTGCAGGAAACGGTCGTCAAAGAGAAATGCGATGCCGGACTGGCCACGGACGGTGATGCTGACCGTGTCGGCGCGGTCGCGGAAGATGGCAGCTTCGTGGATTCGCACAAGATATTCTGCGTCCTGCTGCGCTGGCTGCTGGTGCGCAAGAAGTGGTCTGGAGACGTGGTTCGCGCCTTCAATACGACGCGCATGCTCGATCGCATTGCCGCCAAGTACGGCCGCAAACTTTACGAAACGCAGATCGGATTTAAGTACATTGCGGATTTGATGATGGAGCATGACATTCTGATCGGCGGCGAGGAATCCGGCGGCATCGGCTACTCGCGCTTTCTGCCGGAGCGCGACGGCGTGCTGAATTGCCTGCTGCTGGCCAACGTCATGGCTGAAGAGGGCAAGCCGCTCGGACAACTGGTTGCGGACCTGCAACGCGAGTTCGGCCCGCACTTCTACGGCCGGCGCGACCTGCACATTTCGGAAGAGATGAAGCAGGGCGCGATTCAGCGGGCTCGCGCCGAAAGCACGCAGAGTCTGGGACGCTATCGCGTGCTGAAGAAAGAAAATCTCGATGGCATCAAGTTTTTCCTCGACGCGCCAACGAATGGCAACGGAGCAGAAGCATGGATCTTGTTCCGCGCTTCGGGAACAGAGCCTTTGCTGCGCGCCTACTCGGAGGCCGCATCGCCGGAGTTGGTGGAAGAAATTCTGACCGCTGCGGAGAGTTTTGTCAGAAGTGGCGGATAGCAGACTGATTTGCCGGCCCGAATCTCCACATTTGACGCTCTGGGAGTGCGATACTTCTATCTGAGCATGACTCTCGCAGCGAGCCCAGCTTCGACTCCAGACGACTCGCCTGAGGCGCGCCGCTATAACCGGATCCATCGCTGGCTGGGTGTCGCCGATTTTGCAGTTGGTTCCGCTTTCCTGATTCTTCTTCTAGTGACAGGTTGGACGGGCTGGCTGCGCGATCTTGCCTTGCGTGAAGGATTCCGCAACTACACTCTCGCGGTTTTCGTCTATTTATTCCTCGTGCTTCTGATCAGCAAAATGTTGAGCCTGGGCCTTGACTATTACGGGTTTCGGCTGGAGCGCAAGTTTCAGCTCTCCACGCAACGGCTGCGTTCGTGGCTCTGGGATGAAGCCAAGGGCTTTCTTGTGGGGTTGGTGTTGGCGGCGATCGTCGTGGAGTTGCTGTATTTCATGATTCGCGAATCTCCGCAGCATTGGTGGATCATCACATGGGCGTTGTTCATGGGGCTGTTCATTCTTTTGGCCCAGCTTGCTCCGGTCGTGCTGTTTCCAATCTTTTACAAGTTCGAGCCGCTGGACAATGAAGATCTGCGCCGGCGCCTGGTTCAACTGAGCGAGCACGCGGGCACGCGGGTGCGCGGAGTCTACCGCTGGAAGCTTTCGGAAAAGAGTAAAAAGGCAAACGCGGCGCTTACCGGACTCGGCAGCACGCGGCGCATCATTCTGGCCGATACACTGCTGGACAATTACGCTCCCGAAGAAATCGAGGCGGTGCTGGCGCATGAGCTTGGCCATCACGTTCACCGGCACATTCTGAAGAGCATTCTGGTGCAAGCTGGAATTACCTTGCTTGGTTTCTGGGTTGCGAACTGGGTGCTGCACTACGCGGTCGATCACCATATGTTCGAGGAACTTTCCGATTTCGCGAACCTGCCTTTGCTGGCCCTTACCGCGACCGCGCTTTCCCTTCTGTTGATGCCCGCGCTCAATGCCTACTCGCGCTACAACGAGCGGCAGGCCGACCGCTATGCCTTTGAATCGATCGCCAGCGTCGAGCCCTTTATCTCGTCGATGAACAAACTGGCGCAGCAGAATCTGGCGGAGCGCACACCTTCGAAGTGGGTGGAATTGCTTTTCCATTCTCATCCGGCAATTGCCAAGCGCGTGGCGGCCGCTGAGGCTTGGGGGCGCACGCAGAGTGTGGGACCGCAGGCTTAGTTCTAGTTGCTGGTACCTAGTACCTAGACAAATCAGCGCTTCTCCAGGATTTCCGTCACTCGCTGTAAATCTTCTTCTGTATCTACTCCCACGGAATCGTAGGGGGTTTCGCCTACGTAGATGGGGATTCCATTTTCCAGGAAACGCAGCTGCTCCAGGCGCTCGGTTTTTTCCAGATTCGATTCTGGCTGACTTACAAAAAGATCGAGCGCGGACTTCCGGTAGGCGTACAGGCCGAGATGTTTGAAGTAGCGTGGGTTGGTCTTGTCGCGGTCGAAGGGGATCGTTGCCCGGGAAAAATATAGGGCGCGGCCGTCTGGGGCGGTCGCAACCTTGACCGCATTGGGATTAGGAATTTCTTGCGGAGGGCATGGAGTTTTCACGGTTCCCACCTGGACTGCCGGATTTCTCATCACTTCGAGCAGAGTGGCAATCTGTTCGGGCCGGACGAGCGGTTCATCGCCTTGCACGTTGACATAAACATCCGCGGTCACGGAGTTCGATATTTCATGCGCCCTTTCCGTCCCACTGCGGTGTGCGTTGGAAGTCATTTGTACCTTCCAGCCGTGCCTGCGGCAGGCTTCGAGGATGTCTTCCGAATCCGTGGCGATGATCACGTCCGACAAAAGCGGGGAGGAGCGGACCGCTTCGTAGACCCAACCGACCAGCGGCTTCCCCGCGATCTCGCGCAGCATCTTGCGCGGCAGACGGGTGGAAGCTAAGCGAGCGGGAATGATGGCGACGGATTTCACGGATTGGGTAGCGGGTGAAGAATTGTGGCTTTCCGGATGCGTGTTTACCTTTTCGTCAGGTGGGTACCCCCCTCCCCCCGGTCCTTTGGAATCATTGTGTTAACGGGAAATTCGCGAAAAATCTTAGAGCTAGAATAGCTTACGGGTAAAATCTTCCATCCAAAGGAGTTATGAGCTATTTCATTGTCAAAGAGCCGACCCCTAATAACAGCATTAGCTGGAAGTAGAAGCGAAGTCAAGAGGGAAATGCGTAGCGGCTTGGTTTGATAGGGAAGCGAGCCAAACGCGCGAGTATTGTGTCGCGGCGTTACTTACTAAAAGCATCGCGACACATCGCGCGGCTCGCCCGGATCCTTCGCCGCGCAAAGAACGCTTGCTCAGGATGACAAATCAAACTGCATGACTACGGGGAAATGGAATAGTGTGTTCACGAGCGAGTGGACTGTCGAAACCATCGGGTCTCATCCGTCATACATTCAGGAGCGCAAAGGCGCTCGACATTATTCCCAAGGAGAAACGTGATGCAATTCGCTTTGCTGATCTTCGAACCGCCAGCAGCTTTTGCGGCGCGGACTGCGGACGAAAATGATTCTTACCTCGGTGCGTGGCGGGCTTACCACAAGGCAATCGTAGAAGCCGGCATCTTTGTCGGGGGCAGTCCACTACAACCTCCGGAGACGGGGACCACGGTGCGACTGAAGGATGGAAAGCGGCGCGTGCAGGATGGCCCTTTCGCGGACACCAAGGAGCAACTGGGAGGATTCACGATCCTGGAACTTCCGTCGCTGGACGCGGCGCTCGAGTGGGCGGCGCGATGCCCGGCAGCTTCGATCGGTGCGGTGGAGGTCCGAGCCGTTTCGCCGGAATACATGCGTCGAGTCACGGGATGAGTGGAAGCGAGCAAGAGAACACTCACCGAGCTATCGAACGTGTGGCTCGGGAGTCTTACGGCCGACTGGTGGCGTACCTTTCCGCGAACACTCACGACGTGGGGAGCGCGGAGGATGCGCTCAGTGATGCGCTTATAGCGGCGCTCGGGAGCTGGCCGCGAGACGGGGTACCACAAAATCCAGAGGCGTGGCTGCTGACGGCGGCGCGCCGCTCTTTTATCGATCTGGTGCGTCACCGGCAAGTGGCCGAGGCCAGCGAGCCCACGCTCGCACTCCTTAGAGAGGAATCCAAGGACATGACTTTGTCGCCGGAATTTCCAGATGAACGATTGAAACTGCTGTTTGTGTGCGCCCATCCGGCGATTGATCCAGCGATGCACACGCCACTGATGCTGCAGAGCGTGCTCGGCCTGGATGCGGCGCGCATTGCTCATGCGTTCCTGATTTCGCCTACAACGATGGGGCAGCGCCTGGTGCGGGCTAAGACGAAGATCCGCGATTCCGGTATTCAGTTTGAAATTCCCCAGGAGCGCGAGTTGCCGGAGCGGCTGGACGCGGTGCTGGAAGCAATTTACGCCGCCTTCGGGATTGGCTGGGATGACATGGCCGGGGTTGACCAGAGCGGCCGAGAACTGGCGGAGGAGGCGATCTGGCTGGCGCGAGTGCTTCTGCACTTGATGCCCCGGGAAGCAGAAGTGCACGGGTTGCTGGCTTTGATGCTCCACTGTGAAGCCCGCCGGGCGGCGCGGCGGGGGCTGGACGGCCGTTACGTACCTCTCTCGGAACAGGATTGCGAGAAGTGGTCCCTGCCTTTAATTGAAGAAGCGGAACGGCATCTGGGCGACGCGGCGAGTCGTGGGCGCTTGGGCCGGTTTCAACTCGAGGCTGCGATTCAGTCGGTACATGCAGAACGGGCCCGGGGCAGCGGGATTCAATGGAGCGCGATCATGATGTTCTATGAGCAGCTGATGCGGATATCGCCGACGCTCGGCACGCGAACTGGATACGCAGCGGCCGTCGCCGAAGCTAAGGGGGCCGAAGCAGGGCTGGCGGCGTTGGATGGGATCGAGGCGGACGATGTCTCTATCTCTGCTGCTGCCTATCAGCCGTATTGGGCGGTTCGTGCTCACCTGCTGCAACGGCTGGGGAAAACGACTGAGGCTTTGGAGGCCTTCGACCGGGCGATTGGTCTGACTGAGGACCCGGCGGTGAGACAGTTTCTGCTGCAAAGGCGGGGCTAAGTTTTTATTTTTCCCTGTCGAAATTGCCCGACCTTATCCGTCATCCCTATAGAGGCGGCTTAACGGTCGAGTTGGCCACCGAGGAGGTAGACAATGTGCCCATTCTGTTTTGCATCCATAGGAGTATTCGTCGCCGGGGCGGTTTCTACCGGTGGCCTGGCAGCATTGACTGTGAAAGTTTGTCGGAAAAAGAATGTAGCAGAAGAGATCATCCCAAATCTGAATAACAATCTGAACAACAAGGAGAAATGAAAATGTCGACGAAGAAGGAACACGCGAAAGAGCATCTCACGATGAAGAAACCACCTGTAGTGTCGCAGCAGGAGTGGGAGGCGGTGCGACAGCAGCTACTGGTGAAGGAGAAGGACTTCACCCGGTCGCGTGATGCGCTGGCCGCCGAGCGCCGGCGGATGCCCTGGCAGGCCGTCGACAAGAAGTACGAGTTCGACGGGCCCAACGGCAAAGTAAGCCTGCTCGATTTATTCGAGGGGCGTCCTCAGTTGATTCTCTATCGCGCCTTCTTCGAGCCGGGAGTATTCGGCTGGCCCGATCATGCCTGCCGCGGCTGTTCTTTTGGCGCCGATCAGATCGCACACCTGGCCCATCTGAACGCCCGCGACACCACGCTTGCATTCGCCTCACGCGCGCCGCAGGCGGACATCGCGCGCCTCAAGAAGCGGATGGAGTGGGAGATGCCCTGGTACACCATCACCGACAGCTTCGACAAGGACTTCGGCGTCGATCAATGGCACGGGCACAATGTGTTCTTCCGCGACGGCGATCAGGTGTTCCGCACATATTTCATCAACAACCGCGGCGACGAGGCGATGGGGAGCACATGGAGTTATCTCGACCTCACGCCGCTCGGCCGTCAGGAGACTTGGGAGGATTCGCCGGAGGGTTATCCTCAGACCGAGCCTTACAAGTGGTGGAACTGGCACGACAATTATGACGCCGAGGCCTCGCCTAATGCGAAATGGGTGGATATCATCACCGATCCTGACGGAGCTGCTGCCCGCAGGCGCGACGAGGAGAAAGCGAGCTAAGAAATCCCCATGTGTTAGTGGCTATTTTGTTATAGTGCCTATCACATTGCCAGCGAGCGGTCGCGGCGGTAACAGCATGTTTTGCGTCGACTATGCAGAAGCACGAAGGTGCTTTATGCTTAAATTGTTTGTGCTTCACATGGCGGCGTAGCTCAGGTGGCTAGAGCGACGGTCTCATAATCCGTAGGTCCGTGGTTCGAGTCCACGCGCCGCCACCACTTTTTACCCTTCTTTGGCCGGATGCCCGCAGGGGCTAAAGCCCGAATTTTGGCGCGGCGTTCGGCACGACTGGAAGTCGTGCCCTTCCCGAGCCCAACGGGCGCGTTCCTAGGCACATCCCTAACCCCGCCCCGCTAATCTTCATTCGAACGAGTTTCCCCACAGGCGGCAATTGACATTCCTGCGCGGCTCTGGAAACATCGAAAACTCTTAGTCTAGGGTCTCGACCCTTGGGGTATTCTCGCAGCCGGTTGAGGTGTTGCTGATGGTTGGGATTCGCACGCGCGATCTGCGCAAAATTTATAGTTCCGCGCCGCCGTTCGGAGCGGGTAGTTCTGGTCCGCCAGCGGGGCGCGACAAACGGAAGAAACAGCCGAAGCCGGAGATCGTGGCTCTGGATGGCCTGACTCTGGATATTGCCCCGGGCGAAGTTTTCGGACTGCTCGGCCCGAACGGCGCGGGCAAGTCCACGACAGTTGGAATTCTTACTACGAGGGTACGACCAAGCGGGGGTGCGGCCTGGATCGGCGAGCACGAGGTGTGGAAAGAACAGGTCGCCGTGAAACGCTTGATTGGAGTGGTCGCGCAACGGCCGAACCTGGATTTTTCCCTTACGGCGCGAGAGATTCTGCTATTTCACGGGGCTTATTTCGGGCTTGACTCCGAGGCGCGCGCGGCGCGCGCTGAGAGCCTTCTGGACCGGTTCAAGCTGACCGATCGCGGCGATCAAATGGTGCGCGGATTTTCCGGCGGGATGATGCAGCGGCTTTCCATCGCGCGTGCCATGATGCACGATCCGCAGGTACTTTTCCTGGACGAGCCCAGCGCCGGCCTCGACCCGCAAACAAAATTGCTTTTGTGGGAGATCATTCGCGAGTACAACCAGACTGGAAAGACGATTCTGCTGACTACGCACAATATGGAAGAGGCCGATGCGCTGGCCAACCGCCTAGCCATCATCGACCACGGACGCAACATCGCGTTGGGCACGCCGTCCGAGTTGAAAGCCTCGGTGCCGGGTGGTTATTTGCTGCGCCTCCGCTTTGGCCAGCAATCCGCCGAACTGCTGCAGCAGTTGCAGTCTTTGCCCGGAGTGCGTGAGGTGCGGGCCAACGATCAAAACGGCGCCGATCTATACGCCGACAACGGCGGTCCGCTGATTGCCGGGATTGCCGGCCTGGCCTCGGCTGCGGGCGTGGAGTTGCGTGACGTGCATATTTCCGAGCCCAGCCTGGAGAACCTGTTTCTGCACCATACTGGAAGGAGTCTGCGGGAATGAACTGGAAGACGTTTTTCGCCATGCTGGCGCGCGATGCCCACGTGGCTCGCCGCAACTTCGTTGTGTTGTTGCTGCAAACTTTTCTGCAGCCGCTGATGTTCGTGTTTATCTTCGGTCGCGTGATGGTCCGCAGCGGATACATGCCGGAGGCGTACAAGAGCCTGCTGCTTCCCGGAATCATGGCCATCAGCATGGTGTTCACCGGAGTGTGGGCTGTGGCTATGCCTTTGATCGCCGAATTCCAGTTCACGCGCGAGATCGAAGACCGCCTGCTCGCGCCCATGGAAATCTCCTGGGTAGCAGTGGAGAAGGTGCTGGCGGGGACGCTACAGGCGCTGATTGCCGGACTGGTGGTGATTCCGGCGGCGTGGGTGATTCTGCGGCCGGGCGTGGCCGTGAGCATACACAGTCCTTTCACCTTTGCCTGCGTTACGGTGCTAGTGGCGCTGTTCTCCGCCTGCGGCGGTCTTGCTTTGGGCTGCAGCGTCAATCAGCAACACATCGGTTTGATGTTCAGCATGGTCTTGACTCCGATGATCTTTTTTGGCTGTACCTACTATCCCTGGAGCGCACTGAACAGCTTTCCGATCCTGCAAAAGGTGGTGCTCGTGAATCCTCTGGTTTACGCGAGTGAAGGATTGCGCGGAACCCTAGTCCCGCAGTTTCCTCATCTTCCCCTGCCGGCGGTGTTGGTGGTATTGACAGCGTTCGACGCACTGCTGCTGGTGGCGGGGTTGCGGCAGTTCTGGGGGAAAGCGGTCAGTTGATTTTTCCGGGTTACTACTCAACTGCTTACCTTCCTGAAGGTTGCGCCGAATCGGGGCGATTCCAAGGGTTACTGAAGTTTCCGGCAGTGTCCACAAATCGTTGTTACCAAACCTGTTAGCTGGGTATCCTTAGTTGGGGGTACTCCCGCGCGCCGGCGGCAAGGGCGCGCACTGACCCGCAAACGAATGTCCACCAGCACACACTCGTGGAGAGGCCTGCCTATCGGCGCCAAGGCTTTCATCGGCCTGGTGATTGCCGCGGGGATGGCGTCCCTGCTTCAGGCCGCGATCCACCAGAGCAGCAAGAACATTGCAGAGTTTATCTGCTATCTGGGGATTGCGATTCTGGCCTCGCGGTTGCGCGTCACTCTGCCCGGCATCACGGGCACGCTTTCGGTGAACTTCCTGTTCATCCTGGTGGCGGTGGCAGAGCTGAGCTATTCGGAAGCGCTTACCCTGGGCGCGGTCTCCATGCTGGCCCAGAGCATTCATCCCAACCGTCCCGGCGCCATCCAGTTGACGTTCAACGTATGTGCGGGGGCTCTCTCGACCGCGCTGGCCTATGTGGTTTTTCACAATAATCTGGCCATCGAGATCATCGGCAGCAAGCCTCTGGTTCTATGTCTGGCGGCTTCGACGTACTTCATCGTCAACGCGGGATGCATTGCGGTCGTGATTTCGTTTACCGAAGGCAAGCCGCTGCGCGAGATCCTGGTGGATTGCTATTTCTGGTCCTTCCCTTACTATCTGGTCGGGGCCGGCATCGCGGGCGTGATTGGCTGGTTCAACAACGCGTTCAATTGGGAAACTTCGCTGCTGTTCGTCCCAGCGATTTACCTCATCTACCGTTCGTATCGCTTGTATCTGGGAAAGCTGGAGGACGAAAAGCGGCACGTGGAAGAGATCGCGAACCTGCATCTGCGAACCATTGAGGCTCTGGCTCTGGCCATTGAGGCCAAAGACCAGACGACCCACGATCATTTGCAGCGTGTCCGCATCTATGCCATCGAGGTAGCGAAGGAATTGGGGATGGCCGGGACCGAGTTGGAAGCCCTGCATGCCGCGGCTCTGCTGCACGACATCGGCAAGCTGGCCGTCCCCGAACATATCATCTCGAAACCCGGCCGGTTGACTCCGGAGGAGTTCGAGAAAATGAAGATCCACACCGTGGTGGGAGCGGAGATTCTGGAGCGAGTTCGCTTCCCCTACCCAGTGGTGCCGATCGTGCGTGCTCACCATGAAAAGTGGGATGGGTCTGGTTATCCGTATGGATTGAAAGGGGTGGAGATCCCGATCGGCGCGCGGATTCTTTCCGCGGTCGATTATCTGGATGCGCTGGCTTCTGACCGGCAATACCGGCGTGCCATGCCGCTGGATGAAGTGATGACCCGGCTGATGGCGGAATCAGGCAAGTCGTTTGACCCGAAAGTTGTGGACGTGCTCAAGCGGCGTTACCGGACTCTGGAAAATCTGGCGCTGGCGAAATCGGCGGAAGATGGCAACATGATTCTTCCGACAGACTTCAAGATGACGCGCGGGCCAGCGCCGGCTGCGGGATTTGAGAATGCTACTGTTTCCGACTCGCCAGGACGGGAGGCAACTTTTCTATCTTCCATCGCGGCGGCGCGGCAGGAGGCGCAGTCTTTGTTTGAGCTGAGCCAGGATCTGGGAGCGTCACTCAGCCTGGGTGAAACGCTCTCGGTTTTCTCCGTAAAACTCAAACTTACGGTCCCTTATGACGCGATTGCCATCTACATCCGTCGCGGCGACGAGTTGATTCCGGAGTATGTGAACGGGGACAACTACCGCCTGTTTGCCTCTTTGCGGATTCCCGTGGGGCACGGGCTCTCAGGCTGGGTGGCGCAGAATAAGAAACCGATTGTGAACGGAAATCCATCGGTAGAGCCGGGCTACCTGAACGATCCTGACAAATTCAGCACGTTGCGCTCAGCCCTGGCACTGCCTCTGGAAGGAGTGTCTGGCGTGATCGGCGTTCTCGCCCTCTACCGCGCCGAGAAAGACGCGTTTACTTCCGACCATTTGCGCATCCTGCTGGCAGTGAGCGGGAAGATGGCTCTGGCCATTGAAAATGCGCTTAAGTACCAGCAGGCGGAAAGCTCCGCCACCACCGACTACCTTACAGGTCTGCCCAATGCGCGGTCGCTGTTTCTGCAACTGGACCGTGAATTGGCCCGCTGCAAGCGGGATAACGTGTCGCTCACGTTAATGGTCTGCGATATGAACGGTTTCAAAAAGATCAACGACCGCTTCGGGCACCTGGAGGGAAATCGGGTATTGCGTTTGTTTGCCCAGGCTCTGAAAGATAGTTGCCGCGAGTACGACTACGTGGCCCGCATGGGCGGAGACGAGTTCGTGGTGATTGCTCCGGGGCTGCCCGCTGACGCCGCCGCCAAGAAGGTGGAGCAGATTCGTCCGCTCGCCCGGCAGGCCGGGTTCGATGTTTGCGGAGAGGAGATCCTCTCGCTGAGCGTGGGCATGGCCGTGTCTCCGGACGACGGCAATGACGCCGAGCAGCTTTTGACTCAGGCCGACCGCCGCATGTATCTGGAGAAACAGAAAGAACCATCGCAGAAAGATCAACGGCTGCACACGCGGATGAAATGCCGGCTGACCATCGAGTTGCATCCCCAGTCCGAGCCCGGACCGGTCTTCGGCAACATGATCGACATCAGCCTGGGTGGCTGCTATGTGGAAACCAGCGCCATTCTGACGCCTGGTTCGAACGTCAAGCTGGTCTTCTCCATCGACGATGGCACCCTTAGCGCAGAAGGCAGCGTTGCCAGGATCCATCCTGGATCAGGGGTGGCGATACAGTTCAAGGAGATGAGCCGGGAATCGCGAGAGAAAATGTATCGCATTCTGGAGTTCGTCCAGAACTCGACCACGGTCTACAACGACCGCTACATGCAGAATCTCTTCAAGCGCTAAAAATCAGTGGTCAGTGACCAGTGGCCAGTTGGAACTGGTTGTGCTAGCTACTGACCACTAGCCACTCACTGCTGGCCACTGCTCTTGAAGCCCTTCTCCGCGCACCGTACACTTAAAGAATGCACGTCCACGCTCATGGCGGGGGTGGTGCCAAGCGAGTACTGAAGATCTCGCTGGGCGTAACCCTGGCTTATATCGCGTTGCTGGTAGTGGCCGGAATCCGTGCCCACTCGCTGGCTCTGCTCTCCGAAGCAGGACACAATCTGTCAGACTTTCTGGCTCTTCTGTTGTCTCTGGTGGCGGTGTATTTGCAGTCGCGCCCGGCAAGCGCTACCAAGACTTATGGCTACCATCGCGCGGGGGTGCTGGCTGCGCTGGTCAATGCCGTGTCGCTGCTCGCTGTTTCTTTCTTCATCTTTTATGAGGCATTCCGGCGCCTGCAACACCCCGAACACGTTCAGGCTTCAGTAATGATGTGGGTTGCCGCGGCGGGCGTGGTGATGAACGGAGTGATCGCGCTGCTGCTGTACCGCTCGGGTGGCGACGTCAACATGCGGAGCGCGCTGCTGCATGAAGTGGGTGACACGCTTTCCACCGCGGCAGTCATCGCCGGAGGCTGGGCGATTCTGGTCACGAACAATTACTGGATCGACTCCGCACTTTCGTTCGGAATTGGAGCGCTGATTCTGTGGTCAGGATTCGGTATCGTGCGTGAGACGCTGAATATTTTGCTCGAGGGTACGCCGCGCGGGGTGAAGCTTGAACTGGTCGAGACGGCGATCCGTTCCATCGAAGGCGTCAATGACGTCCACGACCTCCATTGCTGGAGCATCGGCTCGGAAACTCGCGCGCTCTCCTGCCACATCTCGATTGCCGACATCCCGCCGTCTGTCAGCGAGCGCATCCTGCGCGATGTGAAGGACTGCCTGCATCACAACTTCCACATCGATCACACCACCATCCAGTTCGAGCACGTGGAGTGCGAAGTGGCGCATGGATGCGTGATTCCGGTGGGGGAGAGCGAAGAGCACCATCACCACCACAGCCATTAGAAGCCATTCAGTGGCTGCGCTCGAAATGGTCCTACAAGTTCCCTGGCTGCTGCTCGAAAATCTCCCGCACCCGCTCAATCGTGTCAGCCTCTTCGGGAGTCTTGTCCGGACGCAGCCGCACGATCCTCGGGAAGCGCAGCGCGTAGCCGCTGTCGTGACGATCGGACTGCATCATGTTGTTGAAAGCTACTTCCAGCACAATCTTTGGCTCGACCGTACGCCGGAAGCCCTGATTTTCGATCGTATGGTCGAGAAACCACTGCGTCATCTGTGCAATCTCGGCGTCGGTCAGTCCCGAATACGCCTTGCCGATGTTCACCAGCTTGTCTTTATTCGTGTCCCAGACAGCAAAGGTGTAATCGCTGAGCACGCCAACGCGCTTGCCGTGTCCGAACTCGACGGCGGTGACCACCACGTCGAGCGTGGCCAGCTCGCGTTTCATCTTCAACCAGGATTTGCCGCGCTTTCCCGGCGTGTACGCTGAGTTGAGGTCCTTGATCATCAGCCCTTCATTGCCGCGCGCCTGCGCTGCGGCGAACAACTCTTCCAACTCACTCGGCGAGGTTGCCCGAAACACAGGAGCGCGCAGAATCTGGGCTGCGCGAGGTGTTTCATAGCCCTCATCCTTGAAGATCAGCCTCCCTTGCCCTGTCTTTCTCTGTGACTCTGTGCCTCTGTGGTGAGTCGTTTTTCTTTCGGCGGCCAACACTTCATCCAGAATCCGCCCACGCTCCCGCAGCGGACGGTCAATCAGCAGCTCCCCGTCCGCGTAGAGAACGTCGAAAACCAGATACGCCACCGGAATCTCCCGCAGCATTTTTTCGCTGACTTTCTTCCGTCCCAACCGTTGCTGCAGCACGTTGAACGGCCGCGCCCGCCCGGGAGCCTCCCACGCCACGATCTCACCATCGAGGATCGCATCCTGCGGCAATCCTGCAAGCGCGTCGGACAATTCCGGAAACGACTCGGTGATCTCATCCCGCGTACGCGAAAAAAACTTCACCTCGCCATCCGACACGTGCGCCTGGGCTCGAATACCGTCATATTTGTCCTCGACGGCAGCTTCTGTGAAATAACTTAACCCCTCTTCGGCGGATTCGATCGGACTCGCCAGCATGAATCCCAAGGGATGAAACAACCGCATTTTCGCTTCGCCCAGCTTGCCGTCGACCGCCAGGCGCAGGGTCTCGCCGATATGTCCGAGCAGCATGTTTGCCCGCTGCACCTCTTCCAGCGCGCCCGCCTGCATGCCGCCGTAGGCTTTGGCAATCGCCTCCTCGACCAAGCTCTCCTTCAGTCCAATCCGCAAATCGCCCGTGATTACTTTTACGATGTACTTGGCTTCGAGCGGCGTGGCCCGCGCCAGCAAATCGCCAACCAACGCGCTCTTAGCCGCGGGCCCGCGTGCTGCCGCAATCTGCCGGAAAGTGTCGGCCACTTCGAGAACGTTCAGACCCTGTCCGGGACTCTCCGCCAGAACCTCACCGGCCACGGCACCAAGGTCGCCATGCTTGTGATAGGCAGCGGTCAATGCGGCTTCACTCTTCCCGGAAAGCTGCGCGACCACGCTCCACAACAGGGAGCCGCCGACTTGCAACGTCGCCCCCTCCCACGCCGGAAACGCTCTTCCGGAGAGAAACACCGCCGACACCGCGGCCTCGTCCGTAGCCCGTGATTTGAGGTAATCGGCAACGGTCGCCGTCTTGAGCAGCTTCTTGGTGGTGGCGGCGATTGCCTCACAGGTCTCGGCAAGCTTTCTCATGCTCTTCAAAAACACATTCCGAGAATAGACGAAAGGATCGCGGATTGCCGCGCTCCGTGGCGTCCGGTTGGATAAATCTTGCCACCTCTGTTACTTAGAGCGCACTGCCGCGGGAGTGTTGGGGGCGTGTGATAACCTATGTCTTTGGCGCTTTTCCCGCGCCTGGAGCATCTAACCATCGTGCGTTCTTTACGAAATTCACTACGTTTTCTGGTGGCCGTGCAACTTCTGCCTGCGCTTGAAAGTGGCGAGGAGACGCTGGTCGGCGGCCAAGCCGTGCTCGAAGGCGTAATGATGCGCTCGCCACACGCCTGGGCGATCGCCTGCCGCAAGCCTTCGGGTGAAGTGGTCACGATGAGCGAACCGATCGAGCGACCGTCGGAAAAGCACAAATGGATGGCCTGGCCCATCGTCCGTGGGGTCATGACGCTCGGTTACGCCATGTCCCTGGGCTACCGCGCTCTGCGCTTCTCGGCCAACGTTGCCATCGAAGACGTGATGCAGAACGAATCCGACCATGTAGAGACGGCCGCCTCGGCCGTTCCGGCGAAGCGAAGCGAGGGGGAACCATCCACTTCTGAATCTGTGAAGGCGCAAGCCCGCGAAAAGGCCGCTACCATCAGCAGTTGGCTGGCAGCAGGCAACGTCATCATCTCGCTCGCTTTCTTTATCTTCATGTACAAGTACCTACCGCTGGTGGCGGCAACCGAGCTCAAGAAGCTCAATCCTGCGCTCGGCGGACAGATCATGTTCAATCTGATCGACGGTGTGGTGCGATTGACCCTGTTCCTGCTGTTCATCTGGGGAGTGTCGCTGTTTCCGGATATTCGACGCGTCTATCAGTATCACGGGGCTGAACACAAGACCGTGTTCGCGTTCGAAAACGGCGACCCGCTTTCGACCGCGGTTGTGCAGAAATATTCGACGTTCCATCCCCGCTGCGGCACCAGTTTTTTGATGACCGTGATGCTGATCTCGATCGGCTTCTACATGCTGGTCCCGTTTACCACGTTTTGGGCGCGCTTCGCCTCGCGCATCGCGCTGTTGCCTGTGATCGCGGGAGTGTCTTACGAAATCATTCGTTTTGCCGCCAAACACCGCGGCTCCCTCTTCGCCCTGATGACCGCTCCCGGCCTGTGGCTGCAGCGGATCACCACCCAACCTCCGTCTGACGACATGGCCCAATGCGCCATCACGGCCCTCGATCACGCGATGACTTTGGAAAAAGAACGCGGCGGCGAGCTGGTGATTGCCTAGCGGCCCCGCCGCGAATATCTTCCTCTTCCCATCCAGTATCACTAAAATGCCGTAGAGACGTAACTTGTTACGTCTAGCCCGCTGCACGAACGGGGACCGGCGCAAGACAGAGACGTAGCAAGCTACGTCTCTACGAAGGATCCCGATGTTTGAACGTTTAGACCAAATCGAAGCCCGCTACGAAGAGCTTACCAACGCCCTGGCGTCGCCCGACATCGTCAACGACTCGGCGAGGTACCAGAAGACCGCCAAGGCGCACAGCGAAGTCGCGCCCATCGTCGAGAAGTATCGCGAATACAAAGATCTGACGCGCGGCATAGCTGAGAGCAAGGCCATGCTTGTCGAGGAGAAAGATCCCGCGATGCGCGCTTACGCTCAGGAAGAGCTCGACAAGCTGCAGCCTCGCGTCGCCGTTCTCGAAGAAGAGCTGAAAGTGCTGCTTCTTCCCAAAGACCCCAACGACGAGAAAAACGTTATCCTCGAAATTCGCGCGGGTACCGGCGGGGATGAAGCCACGCTCTTCGCCGCCGAGATCTTTCGCATGTATACCCGCTATGCTGAAGTGCAGCGCTGGAAGGTTGAAGTGCTCTCCTCTTCGGAGTCGTCGGCCGGCGGCCTGAAGGAAGTCATCGCCATCATCGAAGGTAACCGCGTCTTCTCTCAGCTCAAATATGAAAGCGGCGTGCACCGGGTACAGCGCGTTCCTGCGACGGAGCAGCAGGGACGGGTGCACACTTCTGCCGTCACGGTCGCAGTGCTGCCCGAGGCCGAGGATGTCGACATCAAGATCGAGGCCAAGGATCTCCGCATTGATACCTTCTGTTCTTCTGGTCCGGGGGGCCAGTCGGTGAATACCACGTACTCGGCCGTGCGCATCACGCATATCCCCACCAACACGGTCGTGAGCTGCCAGGACGAGAAATCGCAAATCAAGAATCGCGAAAAAGGCATGCGCGTGCTGCGCTCCCGCCTTTACGAAATCGAAATGGAGAAGCAGCAGCAGGCACTGGCCAAGGAACGCAAGGCCATGGTCGGTTCCGGAGACCGCAGCGAGAAGATCCGCACCTATAACTTCCCGCAAAACCGTGTCACCGACCACCGCATCGGCTTCACTCTTCACCAGCTCGAAGCCGTAATGGACGGCAAGCTCCAGCCTTTGCTCGAAGCGCTCACCACCCACTACCAGGCCGAGAAGCTGAAGCAGGAAGCTGCCACCTTGGTTTAGGTGCATCGCGCGTGTGCTTATGCCAGCGAAGGAGTTTCGGCATAGATCCTTCTGTTCGCATTTTGTTTTCTCCGTGGCGCGGTGTCTCTGTGGTGAAATGGTTCGGTGCAATTGAAACAGGCTCTTGCCTCCGCCATCGCCCGCCTCACGGCGGATCATGTTCCCTCCCCGCGAATGAATGCGGAGCTGCTTTTGATGTTCACGCTCAACTGCGACCGCGCTTATCCCTATGCCCATCCCGAACGCGAACTTACCGATGACGAACAAACCGGTTACGATCAAGCGCTCGCCGAGCGCGCCCGTGGCCTCCCCACGCAGTACATCACCGGGCATCAGGAATTCTGGGGCATGGACCTCATCGTCACGCCGGCTGTGTTGATTCCGCGCCCCGAGACTGAGCATGTGATCGAGACCGTGTTGGAACTTGCTGGCGTGGAGAGAGCTGGCGGGCGGGGGCACTCGCCCCAGACAAGCCGTTTCCGCGTCGCCGACGTGGGTACGGGTTCCGGCGGCATCGCGCTGGCTCTTGCGAAAGAACTGCCCCAAGCGGAAATCCACGCCAGCGATATTTCTCCCGCGGCGCTGGAAGTCGCCCGCATCAACGCTGCCCGCCATCAGATGGAATCTCGAATTCAATTCCGCGAAGCTGATCTACTGGCGGGGTTCGAGAGCAACTCATTCGACTTCGTCGTCTCCAACCCGCCTTACGTCGGCGAATCTGAAGAAGATCAGGTTCAGCTCGAAGTCCGCAAGTTCGAGCCGCGCAGCGCTGTGTTTGCCGGCCCCACAGGGATCGAGGTGATCGAGCGTCTTATTCCGCAGGCCCATAGGGCGATCCAGCCCGGCGGTTGGCTGGTCATGGAGATCAGTGGGACAATTTCAGAAGAAGTACAACGGTTGGTGAAGGACTGGAGGGAGGTGCGGATCCGGCCGGATCTGCAATCGATCCCGCGCGTGGTACAAGCGCAGAAATAGCTACCGGGGAACGATCGCGGGCTGAATTTCTTCCAGGTCCACAATGTTCGTAGGATACTTGCCGGTGTAGCAAGCCGAACAATAGGCGATCTTATCGCCTTCGCCGCAGGCTTTCTTCAGCCCTTCCAGCGAAAGGTAGGCCAGCGAGTCCGCCCGAATGTACTGGCGAATTTCATCGATTGATTTGTTGGCGGCGATCAACTGGTCCTTCGAAGGCGTGTCGACTCCGTAGTAGCACGGGGAAATCGTGGGCGGACACGAGATGCGCATGTGAACTTCCTTCGCGCCGGCATTGCGAATCATGCGCACGATTTTGCGGCTGGTGGTGCCGCGCACAATGGAATCGTCAATCAGCACCACGCGCTTGCCTTCCAGCAGCGAGCGCACCGGGTTCAGCTTGAGCCTCACTCCGAAGTCGCGCACGCTCTGGCTGGGTTCGATAAATGTGCGCCCCACGTAGTGATTGCGGATCAGCCCGAAGCGAAATGGAATGCCACTCTCCGCCGCGTAACCGACGGCAGCGGTCACGCCGGAATCCGGCACGGGGACGACAAGATCGGCCTCCACCGGCGCTTCGCGCGCCAACTGCCGTCCCAGTTCTTCGCGGCTGGTCTGCACGGCGCGTCCGAAGACCACGCTGTCAGGCCGCGAAAAATAGACGTGCTCAAAAATGCAGCTCGACTGCGGTGCATCGGTCGAATAAAAACGAGAGCTGATTCCCTCCGGGCCAACTACGACCAACTCGCCCGGCTTCACGTCGCGCTCGTAAGTGGCGCCAATTAGATCGAAAGCACAAGTTTCCGAGGCAAAAACGACAGTGTCGCGCTTCTGCCCGTCTTGCTTCTGTCCACCCATCGCCGGAATGCGTCCCATGGCCAGGGGCCGAAACCCGCGCGGATCGCGCGCCGCGATGATCCGGTCGGGAGTCATCAACACGAGCGAGAACGCGCCTTCCACGCCTCGCAACGCGTCTGCGATTGCCTCGGGCAAAGTGTGTTCCCGCGAAAGTGCAATCAGGTGGACGATCACTTCGGTATCGCTGTTGGTTTGAAAGATCGATCCCTGGCGCTCCAGCCGGCTGCGAACTTCCATCGCGTTCACCAGATTGCCGTTATGCGCCACCGCGATCGAGCCCTTGTTCGATTGCACGAGAATCGGTTGCGCGTTCAGCAGCGCAGAATCGCCTGCCGTTGAGTAGCGAGTGTGTCCAATGGCGAGAGTGCCTCGAATCTTCGAAAGCACATCTTCGGTGAAGATGTCCGCGACCGTGCCCATGGCCTTGTGGACGCGGGAAGTCAGGCCATCGGAGGTAACAATACCCGCTGATTCCTGCCCCCGATGTTGCAGGGCATGAAGGCCGAGGTAAGCGAGCTTTTCTGCCTCAGGGTGCGCGAAGATCGCCACGACCCCGCACTCGTCATGGAATTTGTCACTTCTTAGCATCAGTATTCAGCACCCAGCCAACACCTAGGTCAGTCTGCGGCAACGAGCTCCGGATCTGTCTGCAGCACTGATTCCAAGGCAGTCTCATACGCAGCGCTTAACTCAGAAATCGCCGCGGACACAATCACGTTCCCGTCGAGCGAAATCTCCAGCCGCCCCGGAATCGTCTCTCCCAGCACATCGGCGGCGATTCCATATTCCTCAGCGATCTGTTGGATTCGCCCAACATTGCGCGGGTCGCAGGAAAGCACGATGCGGCTTGCATCTTCACCAAACAGCGCAAACTCCGGGGGAAGCCCGTTCGATGCAAGGTTCACTCGCGCGCCGACGTTGTTGGCAAATGCTTTTTCCGCCAGCGCAACCGCCAGTCCGCCATCGCTGCAGTCGTGCACGGACTCCGCCACCCCTTGCTGAATCAACTCGATGACCGCCTTCTGCAGAGCAGCTTCCTTCTCCAGATCGAGTTCCGGAGGATATCCCCACAGCGCGCCCAGAATTTCTTTTGCGTATTCCGAAGACCCGAACTCACTCTCTACATCGGTGATATCGGCTGCTTCGCCTGCGCGCAATAGCACGATCGTGCGTCCGCTCGAGGCAAAAGGCATTTTGCCGGTGTTGCGCACGTCATCGAGAATCCCGACAACCCCAAGCACCGGCGTGGGATAAATTCCTTCGCCCAGCGTCTCGTTGTAAAAGCTGACGTTGCCGCCGGTGATGGGGATCTCCAACTCCTCGCAGGCTTTTGTAACTCCATCGATGGTTTGTGAAAACTGCCACATGATGTGCGGTTTCTCGGGATTTCCGAAATTGAGGCAATTAGTGGCGCCTACTGGGGTGGCGCCCGAACAAGCCACCTTACGCGCAGCTTCGGCCACAGCATGCATCGCGCCCAGCCGGGGATCGAGATAACACCAGCGGCTGTTGCCATCCAGCGCCATCGCAAGTCCGCGCTGTGGTTTCGCTGGATCGGAATTCTTGATGCGAATCACTCCCGCATCACCCGCGCCCGGCGCCACAACCGTATTCGTTTGCACCATGTGGTCATACTGCTGCCAGACCCAGCGCTTGCTACAGATATTTGGGCTGGCCAGCAACTGCTTCAGAGTTTTGGTAAGGTCACCGCTTCCATTGAGCTTGATTCCCTCGGGCATTTCACGCGACACGGGAGGTTCCCAGCGCGCGAGCGGACGCTTGTACACAGGAGCATCGTCAGTGAGGGCCTGATTGGGAATCTCGGCAACCACTTCGCCGTGCTGCAGCACGCGTAATTTATTGTCGGTTGTGACCTTGCCGACTTCGACGGCATCGAGCCCCCACTTTTCAAAAACCCGGAAGACCTCCTGCTCGCGGCCCTTTTGCGCCACCAGCAACATGCGCTCCTGCGACTCACTCAGCATGATTTCGTAAGGACTCATGCCAGTTTCTCGCTGGGGCACGCGGTCAAGTTCGATCTCGATGCCGACGCCGCCGCGCCCGCCCATCTCGCAAGTCGAGCAGGTCAAACCGGCCGCTCCCATATCCTGAATGCCGACTATCGCTCCGGTCTGCATGGCTTCGAGGCAGGCTTCCAGCAGCAATTTCTCGAGGAACGGGTCGCCGACTTGCACGTTTGGACGCTTCGCCTCCGACGCCTCGCTGAATTCTTCGCTCGCCATCGTGGCGCCATGAATACCGTCGCGCCCCGTCTTGGCGCCAACGTAGATGACCGGATTGCCTTCCCCGGCGGCGCGGGCGTAGAAGATTTCATCCTTGCGGACTAGGCCCGTGGCGAAAGCGTTCACCAGTGGATTGCCGGAGTAGCACGGCTCGAACTTGGTCTCGCCACCCAGGTTGGGCACGCCGAAACAGTTGCCATAGGAAGCCACGCCGCTCACTACTCCTTCGAGGATCGAGTGGTTCCGATGAATCTCAGCCTTTGAGGCACGACCGGTGATTGGACCAAACCTCAGCGAATCCATGACCGCGACCGGCCTAGCTCCCATGGTGAAAATATCGCGAAGGATTCCGCCCACGCCGGTGGTTGCGCCTTGAAACGGCTCGATGAACGACGGATGATTGTGTGACTCGATCTTGAAAGCGCAGGCCCAGCCGTCTCCAATGTCGATGATGCCGGCGTTCTCGCCCGGTCCTTGCAAAACGCGCTTACTGCGCGTCGGCAGGCGCTTCAGATGTACACGCGACGACTTGTAGGAACAGTGTTCGCTCCACATCACGCTGAAAATGCCAAGTTCGGTGAGAGTGGGCTCGCGCTGCCCCAGAAGTTGCTTGATCTTTTCGTACTCGTCAGAAGTGAGGCCATGCTGCCGGAGAGTCTCCGGAGGGAAGGCAGAGGTCATGGATGGAGTCATGGGGAAACTCTATTGTCGCATTTAGCAGGGCGGCTGGGTAGAGGCTACTGGCACCATTTTTCGTCGGGATTTCCCGGGCCTGCCCGCCTTTTCCGGTAAGATGGCGACCCAGATGAAATCCATCATCATAGGTACGGCGGGGCATATCGATCACGGTAAGACGGCGCTGGTCAAGGCTTTGACCGGAATTGACGCTGACCGGCTTGAAGAAGAAAAGCGGCGCGGCATCACCATCGATCTCGGATTCGCGCACATGGACTTGCCTGCGCCCAATGGTGCGATCTTGCGGCTGGGCTTTGTCGACGTTCCTGGGCATGAGCGCTTTGTACGCAACATGCTGGCGGGGGCGGGCGGGATCGATCTGGTGCTGTTGGTAATTGCGGCAGATGAGGCAATCAAGCCCCAGACGCGGGAGCACTTCGACATCCTGCAACTGCTCGGCGTAAAGCGTGGCATCACCGTGCTGACTAAATCCGACGCGGTAGATGTGGAGACGCTCGACGTGGTGCGATTGGAGGTGGAAGAGTTTCTGCGCGGGACCTTCTTGGATGACCCAAAATCGATCATTGCCGTGAGTTCCTTGACGGGCGCGGGACTCGAAGATCTGAAGCGGGCGATGGCCGCAGCCGCAGCCGAGGCGCAGCCGAGGGATTCAAATACAATCGCCCGGCTGCCGATTGACCGCGTGTTCACCATGAAGGGATTCGGCACCGTGGTGACGGGGACGCTGGTGGCTGGGACGATACGCCGCGAGGATGAGCTGGGAGTGTTTCCGGCGGGGCGGCATGTGCGCGTGCGCGGCGTCCAGGTGCATGGGCAGACGGCAGAAGCCGCCGTAGCTGGACAACGAACCGCGTTGAACCTGGCGGGGGCGAGCAGGGAAGATTTGTCGCGAGGGATGACCTTGGCGCCGCCGGAGACGTTCGAGACAACGCGGCAGGTGGACGTGCAGTTGCGGCTCCTGCCTTCAGCACCGCGGGCTCTGAAGGGCCGCGCGCGGATTCACCTTCATTCCTACACCATGGAGTCCGTAGCGGAGGTTGTGCTGCATGAACTGGATCCCACCCTTGTGGCAGACGCAAAAGTCGCGCGCCGACAGCTCTTACCCGGTGGCGAAGCCTTTGCACGGCTCAAGCTGCCGGAAGCGGCACTGCTCTTGCCGGGAGACCGGTTCATCATCCGGCAATTTTCACCGGTGGTGACGATTGGCGGCGGAGTTGTGTTGGACGCGGCGCCGATTCGGCGTATGCCGGGACACAGCGATTTCCTGGCACTTCTGGCTGGCAACGATCCCGAAGAGATCGTGAGAGCAAGAATCGCGCGACGGAATCATGAAGGCCTCTCGATGTCTCGACTGGTTGCTGAAACTGGCTGGACGAGGAATGTGATCGAAACGCGCTTGGCTCCGGCGTTGAAGACCGGCACTGTGGTGTGCGCCGGTGAACGATTCCTGCATTCGCCTGCGCTCGAGGCGGTGAAGTCACGCATCGTGCGCACTGTCGAGGATTTTCATAAGGAGAATCCTCTGGTGGGTGGAATCAGCAAGAAAGAGCTGCTGGAGCGCGTGGAGGTGGTTCCAGAGGTCTTTGACGCGATTGCGGCCATGCTGATCCGGGATAAAAAGATCGAAGTTGCTGGAGACCTGGTGCGGCTCCCAGGGCATGGGGTGGTGATGAAGGATGAAGAGGCCGAATCCAAGAAAAAGATCGAGGGCGCGTTTGCCTCGGCCGGGCTGACAGTTCCCGCGCTAAGCGAAGTGATCGCAGGGCTCAAGGTCGACAAGGTGCGGGCGCAAAAGATTGTGACTTTGCTGCTGCGTGACAAGGTGCTGATCAAGGTTTCCGACGAACTGGTTTTTCATCGCAGCGCACTCGAAGAGCTGCGACAGAAGTTAGCTAGCTACAAAATGAAATCGCCGAAGATTGATGTCGCGAAGTTCAAAGAGTTGACCGGAGTCAGCCGAAAGTATGCCATTCCCCTGCTGGAATATCTGGATCGCGAACACGTAACACGGCGGGTGGGGGATGCGAGGGAAATCCTTTAAGAGATTGAGCCATTGGGCGATTTGTAATTGGGCGATTGAGAATCCAAACCCCAATTGTTCAATCGCCCGATTGCCCAATGGCTCAATTCTTCAGATCTTTTCTTCCGGGAATTCCACTTCCAGGCCCAGCGGGTCGGTCACGCGATTGGTCAGGTTGGCGAGGCCGGCGAGCATGTGCAGATCGACGATCTCGGGCTCGGAGAAGTACTTCTCGAGTCCGGCAAAGTTGGCATCGTTGATCTCACGCGGCGTGCGGGTCAACTTCTCGACGTAGGCTAGAGCCGCCTGTTCCTTCTCAGTGAAACGCGAATAGTCCCCCGCCTGAAGTGCCTTCCAGTCGTCGGCGGTAAGGCCCACGCGTTTCGACGATGCGATATGGTGCTGCGTGCAGTAGCCACATCCATTGATGAAGGAGACGCGCAGGTAGATGAGTTCATACAGCTTGCGGTCGAGGGAGCGTCCCACGCTGGCGTAGAAGCTTAGAAAATTCTTGAGCATCTCCGGGCGATGGGCGAGCGCCATCTGTACGTTGCCCGGCTTACCTCGGAGCGTTTTCTCGTAGATTTCCTTCACTTCAGCGTTTGCAGATTCAGGGCTAATCAGGCTAATGCGCGCCATCGACTCCTCCAGGATTCGAAAAAAACTGTTCGTCTTCATCTTCGCAGATTCGATAGTTTTGTGCAGCTTGCGCCGAGCCAACCGATTCGAGGCGGGGGACAGCCACGCCACGCCGATAGGCCGCTCATGTATTCTTTGGTTGAATGCTCTCGATTCGACCTGCGACTGCGCATGACGTGACACTGCTGCGGACGATGATCCGCGAGCTGGCGGAGTTTGAGCACGAGCTGGATTTTTGTGTGATTGAAGAGGCGGATCTGGCGCGGGATGGGTTTGGGCCAGATCCCAGCTTTCGCGCGCTGATTGCGGAGTGGGATGCGCAACCTGCGGGATATGCCCTCTTTTTCGGCTGTTACTCGACCTGGGTGGGGCGGAGATTGTATCTGGAGGATCTGTTTGTGCGTGATCTGTTTCGCGGCCGAGGGATTGGGAAGGCGTTGCTGGCTTTCGTAGCGCGCATTGCGGTGCAGGAAAATTGCCACGGAGTGCAGTGGGAGGTAATCAAGTGGAATGAGAAGGCGATCGAACTTTACAAATCTTTGGGGGCTGAATTTCTCGATAAGTGGCATTCAGTTTTGCTGAAAGACGATGCACTGCGGCGGCTGGCAGAGAAGACATCGTGAGCGCGCGGGTCCGCATTATCGGAGCAGGTCTGGCGGGGTCCGAGGCGGCGTGGCAGTGCGCCCAGCGGGGTGTCGAGGTAGAATTATTTGAGATGAGGCCCGTGCGGTCGACGCCGGCTCACCAGACGGCGGATTTTGCCGAGCTGGTCTGCTCGAATTCGCTGAAGTCGGACAGCGAGAATACGGCTCCGTGGCTGCTGAAGGAAGAGATGCGGCGGGCCGGGTCGTTGCTGCTGCAGATTGCGCGGGAGTGCGCGGTTCCGGCAGGGCATGCGTTGGCCGTGGACCGGGTGGCCTTTGCGGCGAAAGTGACGGAGACGATTTCGCAAGAACCGCGGATCGCAGTGCGGCGGGAGGAAGTGACTTCGATTGCGGAATCGAGCGAGCAGATCACCATCATCGCCACCGGGCCCTTGACGTCAGAGGGTCTTGCTTCGGAGATTGCAAGACTCAGCGAGTCCGTCCACGACGCCGCTCCACACAATCCCCATCTATATTTTTACGATTCAATCAGTCCAATAGTAGAAGCGGATTCGATCGATATGTCGCGCGTCTATATGGCAGCCCGCTACGATAAAGGATCGGCGGATTACATCAACTGTCCCATGACGCCGGAGGATTATGACCGGTTCTATGACGCGCTTCTGGCGGCGCAGTCAGTGGAGGAGCGCGACTGGGAGAAATTGAATTACTTCGAGAGTTGTCTGCCCATTGAGGAGATTGCGCGGCGCGGCCGCGACACGCTGCGCTTTGGGCCGATGAAGCCGGTCGGCTTGAAGGATCCGCGCACCGGTCGAATGCCTTATGCGGTCGTGCAGTTGCGGCAGGAGAATCTGCGGGCCGACTCCTACAACCTGGTGGGATTCCAGAATCATTTGAAGTTTGGCGAGCAGGCGAGGGTGTTGCGCATGATTCCGGGCCTCGAGAATGCGCGCTTTCTGCGTTACGGGCAGATTCACCGCAACACCTATATAAACGGACCGGCTTTACTTCAGGCAACGCTGCAAATGAAAGCTCATCCGCAGGTTTTATTCGCGGGGCAGATTTGTGGTGTCGAGGGCTACGTGGAGTCGATTGCGACTGGGCTGATGGCCGGACTGCATGCGGCAGCGCTGGCGCTCGGAAACGAACTGGTGCCGCCGCCGCGCGCTTCCGCCTTCGGATCGTTGACGCATTATGTGACCCGCGCGGACACAAAGAACTTCCAGCCGGCCAACATAACTTTTGATCTCTTACCGGCGCTGGAGAAGAAGATTCGCGATCGCAAGGAGCGGCACCGCTTACAGTGCGAGCTCGCCCTGAAACAGTTTGACGCGTGGAGAGAACGGATCGGGACCAAAGCGGCGATAGCTTGAATCACTAACCGAAACGCCTAGAGGGGAGAACTCGGAGAAATGCAAGCGGCCATGCTACTTGAGATCCGTCGCGCCGGTCCGAAAGATGCACGCGCGATTGCGACCGTGCTGCATCAGTCCTTTATTGAGTTCAGGGCTCTTTACACGGACGGTGGCTTTGCCGCCACAGCGCTGGACGAAGTGCACGTTCTCGCCCGTATGCAGGAAGGGCCAGTGTGGGTGGCGCTCGGCGAGGGCGTGATGTTGGGCACGGGCGCTGCCGTTGTAAAAAGCGAGTCGATCTACATTCGCGGCATGGCGGTCCTGCCAAGCGCCCGGGGATCGGGGGTCGGCAAGAGACTGCTGCGACAAATAGAGGCGTGGGCCGTCAGCGAAGGGTACGCCCGGCTATTTCTAAGTACTACGCCGTTTCTCAATTCTGCGATTCGGCTTTATGAAAAATCCGGCTTCCGGCGGACTGATGAGGGCCTTCACGATCTCTTCGGCACACCTCTGTTTACCATGGAGAAGACCGTGGAGAAGACCGTTTCTAAGTAGTGATTCCCGGCTCACCTCAGAATTCATTTGACCCGCCACTCCGCTTGCAATACATTTTTTCCCATTCGACTGATGCTGAGGTATACGCTTGCCACTCTCCGCCGTGGACGCCATCGCTCCCGCTCTTCAGCACACCAAGAAACAACTCTTCCAACCTTTCCGGTTTGGCCAATGGACCAGGCTGGCGATCGTCGGACTGCTGGCCGGGGAGCTTGGTTCCAGCGGGGGCCGGATTAGTCGCAGCTTTAATCTGAATCGACACCAGGGAACTACTTTTCCGAACTGGTCCGGAGTTGACTTTGCTCTCCTGGCCGGCCTCATCGCGGTGCTGGTTGTTGCCGGACTAATCCTGTGGGTCATTCTGATGTACATAAGCAGCGTGATGCGATTCATCCTGTTCGACAGCGTGATGGCGAAAGAATGTCACATCCGCCAAGGGTGGAGCCGCAGGCAGGGCCCGGGGTTGCGATACTTCTTGTGGAAACTGATCTACCTGCTGGTTACGGTTGGCGGTCTGATTGTGCTGATTGGAATTCCGGCAGGGGTTGCCTTTGCCGCGGGATGGTTCCGGGCGCCGAAGGAGCACCTGGCTCCCCTTGTCTTAGGCGGGATACTGGTGTTTTTTGTGCTGCTGTTCTTTGTCTTTGTTCTGGCCGTCATTTTCGTGTTGACCAAAGATTTTGTCGTGCCCCAAATGGCTCTCGAGGATATTGGTGTAGTCGAGGGATGGCGGCGCCTGTGGTGGATGATCACCGCCGAGAAGGGAGCGTACTTCGGTTACATCGTAATGAAGATCGTGATGGCCATCGGGGCGGGGATCATGGTCGGAATCGCCACGGTGATCTTAGGGCTGATCATCGCGATACCGACGGTGCTACTCAGCATCCTTGCGATCATTACCGGGAAAACGGCCGGGCTCACTTGGAACGCGTACACCATAACCCTGGCGGTGGTGGTGGGATGCATCTTGCTGGCCGGTTTTCTATATGTGATCGCGCTGATCTCGGTGCCGGTCATCGTATTCTTTCCCGCGTATTCCATATACTTCTTCGCCGCGCGCTATCCGAGGTTGGGCGCGGCGCTGTACCCGGCTCCGTCTGTCCCCGCCGCGCCTCAGGTTCCACCGGGCGTGGCTCCTCCGCCTGCGTTTGAGCCTCCGCCATTACCGCCATCACCCGATCCGATCGGATAGCGGCAGGCGGAGTATCAGACAAATCTTGTTAATCCGGCAAACTTTGTCATTCCGAGCGAAGCGAGGAATCTGCTGTTTGCCCACTCCTGGGAACTCCGGTCCCACCTCGGGTGTCTGATCTCACAGACACGCGCGCGTGCCAAAGAGAAAAGACAAAAGACAAAAGAGAAAAGACGAGCGAGGAGCTTTCCATGTCGTTCTCAATGGCAGGCCGTGGTGCGCGTGGTCCCGAGATTAACGTCACACCCCTGATCGATGTGCTGCTGACGCTGATTATCGTGTTCATGGTGGCAGTGTCGATGGACAAGGAGCAGGGGGAAGCGGCTCAGATTCCAGAACAAGATCAAAAACAGACGGCGGAGTCGTCACAATCTCGCACCGTGATCATTCAAGTGGTGTGGACGAAGGAAGGCCAACCGCCGACCGTGAAAATCAATCAGGACGACGTGCGGTGGGAAGATCTGGAGACGCGCCTGGCTGAAATCTATCTAAGACGCGCGGAGAAAGTGGTCTTCGTCCGCGGCGACGCCGACGTCGATTTCCAGTACGTAGCCGACGTGATCGACGTCGCGCACCACGCAGGCGTGCAGCGAGTCGGCCTGCTGACGATGGATCGGGAAGTCGCGGGAGAGTAACAGGAATACCAGCCCAGAAAAATCTTGTCGGCCGGTTTCCTAATTCCTCGCCCTGTTCTTAATCCAAATCGGTGTGCCCAGGAAGCCGAAGGCCTTCCGGATCTGATTCTCCAAAAAGCGCTGATAGGAAAAGTGCAGCTTGACCGCCCGATTAGTGAAGAGCACAAAAGTCGGCGGCGCCACGGAGGCCTGCGTCATATAAAGAATTTTCACGCGCGAGCGCATCGGGACAGAAGCACGTTCGAAATCCACAGTTTCGATGAAGCGATTCATGGCAGAGGTAGGGATGCGCTTGCGGCGTTCGGTTGCGACTTGTTCGAGCAGCGGGAAGATTCTCTCCGTCCCTTTGCCGGTGTTGGCCGAAATAAAGACGATAGGTGCATAGTTCAGAAACTTGAGATCGTGGCGCAGCCGCTCTTCATAGGCGTCGCGGTCGCCGGGACGCTTGCTTTCCCGCATGCGCATGGCTTTTGACGGCCTGCCGGCCTTCAGTGCGCCCCCGGTAACGAGATCCCATTTGTTCACGACGATGATCATCGACCGTCCGCTCTCGTGGGCATAGCCGGCGATGGCCGCATCGAGCTGGCTCACGCCTTCGGTGGCGTCGATCACCAGCAGCGCGATGTCAGCGGCTTCCAGATGTTTGCGCGCCATCACGACCGAAAGCTTTTCCGCCATCAGATGAGTTTTGCCTTTGCGGCGAATGCCAGCCGTGTCGATGAAGCGAAAGCGGCGTCCATCGTGTTCGACGATTTCGTCGACCGCGTCGCGTGTCGTGCCGGGGATGGGCGAGACGATGGCCCGGTCAGAAGCGGTCAGGCAATTCAGCAGCGTGGACTTGCCCACGTTGGGATGGCCGATGATGGCAACTTTGGTTTCGTAGACGGGCTCGATCTCGGCGGTTGCTTCATCCGCCGGCGCGGACGGTTCTCCCCGTGATTCCTCTGTGTTCTCTGTGTCCCCTGTGGTTATGTCCTTCGTCGGCGGCAAGATTTCAAACACTGCATCCAGCAGATCATCGATGCCGCGCCCGTGTTCGGCGGAGACGGGGAACATTCGTTTGATTCCGAGACGATGGAACTCATCAACGATGGACGCTTGCTTTTCAGTGTCAGCCTTATTGACTGCGAGAAAGAGCGGACGCCCGGTCTTGCGCAGCAGGCGGACGAGTTCCAGGTCCGGGCCGGCGAGCGCGGCGCGGCCGTCAACCACCATAACGATGGCGGCAGCTTCATCGAACGCAACCCGGGCTTGACGGAAAATCTCCGACGGTATGAAATCTTTTTCTTCCGGGAGAATGCCGCCAGTGTCGATGATGCGGATGTGACGCCCGCGCCACTCGGCGTCGCCGTAGAGGCGGTCGCGCGTGATGCCAGGCTCGTCGCCCACGATGGCGCGCCGCGAGCCGACGATACGGTTGAACAGCGTGGACTTGCCTACATTGGGTCGGCCCACGATGGCGAGCGTCGGAACGCCGGCCGCGGCGGTGGCGAGAGTGCTGGTCGAGTTGTAAGTGGGTTGAGTCAATGGGTTAAGTCAAAATGAGTCTTAGTGTGGGGACAGCCGCCCTCGGCCGTCCTTGGGGCTTCAGGGCATCGCTCGTCAGACCCAACTCCGATGCATTCGCCCGGAACTAGCTATTATAGAGACTCCCGTGGCTTTAAGTTCCCAACCCGTGTCTCCTGCGACGCCGAATCGCAACACGCCCAACGGAAAGGACTCCTTGGGCGGCTCGCAGTCAAACCTCTATCAATTCTTTGCCCCGGCAGGAGCGCTGTCACACACGCATCCGGCGTATGAATTTCGCCGCGGGCAGTTGCAGATGGCGCAGGCGGTCGAGCAGGCACTGGAAGAAAAGCGGCACCTGATCGTCGAAGCCGGCACGGGCACCGGAAAGACGCTCGCCTACTTGATGCCCGTGATCCGCTCAGGCAAGCGGGTAATCATCTCGACGGGCACAAAGAATTTGCAGGAACAGCTTTTCTATAAAGACGTTCCTTTCCTGGAGCAGGCGCTGTTCGGCAACCATGAGGCAGATGCCTCAGCTGTCCAGCCCGAACAGGCACCGGGCCGCCTTTCCGTCTGCTACATGAAAGGCCGCAACAATTATCTGTGCCGCAAGAAGCTCTACGACCTCACCGACCAGCCAGTGCTGAGTGGGTTGGAGGAGATTGAGCAATATCGAGCGATCGCTGCCTGGGAAAAGACGACCGCAACTGGCGATCGTGCGGAACTGGCCGAGCTTCCCGAGACCAGCGCCCTGTGGCACAAAATCGATGCGCGCTCCGACGCGTGCATCGGACAGAAGTGCAGCGAGTGGGAGCGTTGCTTCATCACCGAAATGCGCCGCCGCGGGATGGAGAGCGACATTATTATCGTCAATCATCATCTGTTCTTTGCTGACCTCGCTATCAAGCTGCAAGCCGAAGGCGCGCCCGATGCGGGCATTCTGCCGGAAGCGGCAGCAGTAATTTTTGACGAAGCGCACGAACTTGAAGATGTGGCTGGGAACTACTTCGGAATCTCAGTGAGCAACTTGCGCGTGGAGGATCTGGCGCGGGATGTTGAGGCCTCGCTGCAACATAACCGGATGCTTTCGGCATCGCTTTCAGGAGCGCTGGGAAGTCTGCGGGAGAAGTCTCAATTTTTCTTTTCCCTGCTGCCACCTGGAGAAGGACGCTTTGCCTTCGAGACCCGGCGGGAATTTCTCGAAGAAAACGGAGATGAGTTCCTGGCACTGAATCAGTCGCTGATGCGGCTGGCCGGCGAACTGGAAGGTCTGCCTCAAAAACCCGAAGAGATTTTCAACTTCGTGCGGCGCGTCCAGGAACTCCAGGTGCAACTCGGCTTCGCCATGGAATCGGATGATCGCAACACCGTGTTCTGGATCGAGCGCCGTGGTGGAAGAACAAACTCACCACAGAGGCACAGAGGCACAGAGAAAACAAGGGAAGGCTTTTCAGGCCGGCAAAATGTCTTTCTCCAGGCGACGCCGATCGACGTCGGACCAATCCTTCGCGAATGCCTGTGGTCAAAGCTGGAGTGCGCGGTCTTAACATCCGCTACGCTCGCCGTCGGCGGCGGATTCGAGTACATCCGGCAGCGCCTGGGGCTGGAGCATGCGCGCGAGTCAGTGCTGCCTTCACACTTCGATTACGAAAATCAGGCTCTATTCTATGTCCCGCCCGATCTGCCCGACGCGCGCACGCCGCAGTTCACCGCCAAGGCCGCGCAGCGCATACGCCAGCTGCTGGAAATCACGCGTGGACGCGCATTCGTGCTTTTCACCAGCTACGCCCAGATGAATGAGATTTACCAGCGGCTCCTGGGCGAGCTGGAGTTCCCCATGCTCCGGCAGGGCGATGCGCCGAAAAGCGTGCTGCTCGAGGAGTTCCGCTTGACGCCGAACGCCGTGCTGTTTGCAACTTCGTCATTCTGGCAGGGCGTCGATGTACAAGGCGAGCAGTTGAGCTGCGTAATCATCGACCGGCTGCCTTTTGCTGTCCCCAGCGACCCGGTCGTAGCCGCGCGCGTGAAGGCAATTGACGCCGACGGGGGCAACGCATTTTTTCAATATCAGGTTCCGGCCGCAGTGATTACGCTGAAACAAGGCTTCGGACGCCTGATCCGTTCGCTGCAGGATCGCGGCTTGCTGGTGCTGCTCGATAACCGCATCCTTAAGAAGCAATACGGACGAGTATTTATCGAGAGCCTGCCGAATTATAAAAAGACCACGGACATGCGGGTGGTCGAAGAGTTTTTCGGAGTGGACTGACTCGCGATTATCTCTGTCTAACATTTGAGCGCCGATCAGACATACTCCCGCCGAAATGCCGAGCTGCGTTGTGATGAGATGGTTACTATCGCGATCCCAGGTTGCCTGTGCTGAGCCCGGCTATTTGTGCTCTTCCGCCCTTTCGGGATTGGCAAGCACGCCCACAACAATCCCCGAAGCCTCTTCCTTCGTGTGATACACGCGCTCTGTGGCCTTCACAAAGTCTGCGGGCTTGGCGTCGGGAATATTAACGAAAGTCTGCGGGTTGCGATCAGTGAGCGGGAACCAGGAACTCTGAATCTGCACCATAATGCGGTGCCCGCGGCGGAAGGTATGGTTGACATCCTGCATGTGGAAGTCGATCTCCTCCACCTTGCCGGGAGTGAAGGCCTCAGGCTTTTCAAAACTGTGCCGAAACTTTCCGCGGAAAGGCTCGCCCCGCACCAGTTGCTGATACCCACTCATGGTGAAAGACGGTGGAGGCACGTCGGTTCGCGGCTTGTCTTTGTCTTCGGGTCTGGGTTGGTCGAGCTTGCTGTCGGGATAATCATTTGGATACACATCGATCAGCTTTACATCCCAATCGGAATCGGTCCCGCTCGTCGAAACGAAAAGCCGCGGAGAGATTGGCCCGGCGATGGAAACGTCCTCCTGCAGTTCCGGCGTTTCATACACCAGAACATCAGTTCTGCTGGCTGCAAAGCGCTGGTCCGACAGCATGTATTCCTGCGGCACATTGGTCGAAACGTAATTCACGAAAGGTACGGGCCTGGCGGGATCGCTGACGTATTCGTCGAAATCGGCCGAGTCGGAAGCGGGCGGATCGAAGGAAAGCCCGCCACCTGCGTGGAAATACAGAGTTTTCGCCTCGGCCTCTTTCGGCGGCCAAGCCGAATAGCGTCTCCAGACATTCGTGCCCGTCTCGAAAACGAACGCTTTCGGCAGTTTCGCGTCGCTGTTGCCTTTGAGGTACTGCTCGAAAAAGGGAAACAGGATGTTCTTGCGGTAATAGTCGCCGGTGTTTGCTGCAAACTCCACCCGCCCCAGGTGTTGTCCGTCGTAGCGCGCCCAGCCACCGTGCACCCAGGGCCCGACCACGAGGGCATTAAAAATCCCGGAGTTATTCTTGTCGATGGCGTGGAAAGTGCTGAACGGACCTTGCAGGTCTTCGGCGTCGAACCATCCCCCCACGGTGAGCACGGCGCAGTGAATGTTCTTCATATGCGGCGCCAGATTGCGCGCCTTCCAGTAATCGTCGTAGGTGTCGTGGCGCAGCTGGTCATCAAAGAGCGCACTCTTGCCTTCAAGATACTTTGAAAGATTTCCAGTCGACCCCACCTTCAGGTAGAACTCATAACCGTCTTTGGTGCCGTAATCAAAGGGTACTGGCGTCTTCGGAGGCAGCTGCGGATTTTCCTGCGGCTTGAACGAGCTGTAGAAACCGAAGTTGGCGTTCAGCATGAACGCTCCGCCGTGGTAGGCATCGTCGCCCATAAAAAGATCGGTCATGGGAGCCTCCGGCGATGCCGCCTTGAGCGCCGGATGCGAATCGATGATGCTGGCCGAGGTGAAGAATCCGGGATAGGAGATTCCCCAGATGCCGGCGTTGCCGTTGTTATTAGGGATGTTCTTGAGCAGCCAGTCGATCGTATCGTACATGTCACTGGCGTCGTCCACATCCTGCTTGGATTTCTTGTTGTCGATGTGCGGGCGCATCTCGACGAACGTACCCTCCGACATGTAGCGGCCGCGCACATCCTGATTGACGAAAATGTATCCCGCCTTGTCAAAGTCGGGCGACGGCCCCAGACGCGTGCGATACAGATCCACGCCATAAGGAGCCACACTGTAAGGAGTGCGGTTGATCAGAAATGGGTAAGCGCGAGAGGTGTCCTTGGGCACGTAGATCGAGGTGAAGAGATGCACGCCGTCCCGCATGGGAATTCTGTACTCGTACTTCGTATAGTGCTGCTTGACGTCAAACTCCGGCTCGGGCGGGTTCTGGCTCTGGGCGGCAAGATTGGCGGTTATCGCCGCCATGATGAGAATTGTGACGACAATCAGGACTGACAGATTGCGGCGCATAAGTGCTCCTTGGTCAGGCTTGGTCAGGAAAGAAATGAATAGGAAAACTATCTTTAGAGGCAGCCGGCAGTCAAGCTGGAGTGCCTCCCCGCGCGTTACAATAGATGTTTCGCCACGGAGGGCGGTCCGGCCTGTATTCAAGCGGAGCCGCTGAGGGATGCATGTTCGAAGTAACGGTTGACGACACTTTTGCTGCGGGACACTACCTGCGCAACTACAAGGGCAAGTGCGAAAACCCGCACGGGCATAACTACAGGATTCGGGTCACCCTGGCCGGCGCCGAGCTCGATAAGGCCGGCCTGCTGCTCGATTTCAAGGACCTGCGCGAAGTGATGAGGCACGTAATTGAGCGCCTCGATCACCAGATGATCAACGAAATTGAGCCCTTTACCGTGATCAACCCCTCGGCCGAGAACCTGGCTAAGTATTTTTACGACGAGTCGAATACGCGGCTGAAGAACGTGACCAACGGACGGGTCCGCGTAAAGGATGTAACGGTGTTTGAAACCGACACAACGACAGCGAAGTACAGCGAATAAAAAAGTTGCCAGCCGCCAGTTGCCGGTTGCCAGCACTACCATGCCGACGAAGGGATCACAATGGGACGATCCTACAAGGTCTTAGTGGCGTGGCAGAAGTCTATGGATCTGGTTACGGCGACCTATCGCGCTACCGCGGGATTTCCAAAAGACGAATTATTCGGACTCACTTCTCAGCTTCGTCGGGCCGCTGTTTCGATTCCGAGTAATATCGCACAGGGACAGGGCCGACTTTTCCGAGAAGGAGTTTCGGCACTTTCTCGGACAAGCTCGAGGGTCTCTAATGGAAGTAGAAACTCAAATGCAGATTGCTGAGAATCTCGGCTATTTGCACAAGGAACAAACAGCCTCCCTGCTGCAATCCTGTGCCGAGGTAGGCCGCATCCTGAACGGTCTGCTGGCGTCGGTTTCGAAACAAGCTGAGTCGTAGACTGGCAGCTGGCAACTGATTTCATGCAGATTACCGAAATCTACAAATCGCTTCAGGGAGAATCGACCCACGCTGGGCTGCCCTGCGTCTTCGTGCGCCTCACGGGATGCAACTTGCGCTGCTCTTGGTGCGACAGCGAATACACCTTCCAGGGCGGGCACAAAATGACCTCGGAAGAGGTGTGGAACGAAGTAAGGCGTCTCAGTCCCAACGGCGGGTTAGTGGAGATCACTGGCGGCGAGCCCATGCTGCAGGAGCGGGAACTGGTGCCGCTAATGTGCCAGTTGCTGGAGGCGGGATATCGAGTGCTGCTCGAGACCAGCGGCGAGCGGCCGCTGGAGCGCGTGCCCGCGGGAGTCATCAAGATCGTGGACGTGAAGTGTCCTAATTCCGGCGAGGCCGACACATTTCGCAGCGAGAATCTTGAAACTCTGACTGCTAACGATGAAGTAAAGTTTGTCCTCAGCGGCCGGGCGGATTATGAGTTCGCCCGCGACTTCACCTCGCGGCATCATCTGGCGGACCGCGTGAATGCGGTTCTGTTCTCCCCGGCTTTCCGCAAGGATGCCACCGGCGCGCGCGACAGTTCGCATTGCTTGCTCGATCCCCAGGAATTAGCCGAGTGGATGCTCGCCGACGACGTTCCAGCCCGCCTCGGATTGCAACTGCACAAGTTCATCTGGGACCCGGCAGTGAAGGGAGTTTGAAGCATTGCTGATTTCTGATTGTTGATTGCTGATTAAAACCTCAGGTCAGCGGTGACCCTCAATCAACAATCATCAATCAACAATCAGCACTTGCCAGCCAAGACATGACGCACGCAACAAAATCCCGCGCCGTAGTACTCCTCAGTGGAGGCATGGATTCCTGCGTATGCGCGGCCCTGGCGGCCCGCGACCACACACCCGCGGCGCTGCACGTGAGCTATGGTCAGCGCACCGAAGACCGCGAACGCCGATCCTTCCTGGCTATTTGCGAGTCCCTCAACATCCACGACAAACTTCTCGTCCGCAACGAGGCTCTACGCGCCATTGGAGGTTCGGCCCTTACTGACGAAAGTATCGCCGTCCCCGCCGGAGACCCAGCCGCTCCCACGCCTGGCCATGACATTCCGGTAACATACGTGCCCTTTCGCAACGCCCACTTCCTGTCGGTCGCCGTAAGCTGGGCCGAGGTGCTGGGAGCGGAAAAAGTCTATATCGGCGCCGTGGAACAAGACAGTTCAGGCTATCCCGATTGCCGTCCGGCGTATTACGAAGCCTTCAACCAGGTAATCAAGGCGGGGACGAAAGATGGAACCATAGAAATCGTCACCCCGCTCATCCACCTGCGCAAAGCCGAAATTGTGCGCTTGGGCCTTGAATTGGGCGCGCCATTCCATTTAACTTGGTCATGCTACAGCCGCCAGGATCAGGCCTGTGGAGTCTGCGACAGCTGCCTTTTGCGGTTGCGGGCGTTTGCAGCCGCGGGTGCCGTCGATCCCATTCCATATGCGACAATGGGCCAGATTGTTTGAATGGTTCCAAGGCGGTTTTTCATAAGTCATCAGTAATCAGCACTCAAATTTGGTTGTGCCGGGAGGCCAACATGAAGAAGCATTTCGCAGTGTTCGTCTACGTTCTCTTGTTGCTGGGACTGTGCGTGCCTCCAGTTTTTTCCCAGGCTTCGGGAACCGTCAAGGGAGTGTGCAAAGACGTGCAAGGCAATCCCATCGCTGACGCAGTGGTAGTGTTCGCGAACCAGGACAATGGCCAGAAATACACCCTCAAGACCAACAAAAAGGGCGAGTATTTCTCACTGGGCGTGAGCGCGGGCAAGTACACCGTCACCCTTTACAAAAATGCGGACGATTCCAAAGCCGGCAAGGAACTGTTTTCCGTCAAGGCATTCCCCGTCGCGATGGATGAGAACCCGCTCGACATCGACCTCCAGAAGGAGCAGCAGAAAGCCGCCCAGGGCGTGGGCTTGACTCCCGAACAACTCAAGGAGCGGCAAGAGGCCGCGGAGAAAGCAAGTAAGGAAAACACCACGATTAAATCCCTGAACGAAAAGATCGTCGCGGCCAACACTGCGATGAAGGCCGGGGATTACGACACCGCCGTCAGCACCTTGACCGAAGCACTGTCCGTGGATACGACGCACGATCAAATCTGGGCCCAGCTCGGCGATGCTTATCGCGGTTCGGCGTTAAAGCAGACGGATCCCGCGGAGAAAACGAAGCGCCTTCAGGAAGCGATCACCGACTATCAGAAGGCAATCGATATCAAGCAGAAGGCCATGGACGCCTCCACCACCAAGAAGCCTGACGATGTCAGCAGGCTGGCGGAATATTACAACCACCTTGGAGACGCCAGCGCGAAGGGCGGAAAGCTCGACGATGCTGTGAAGGCCTACACTCAGGCGGCAACTTTGAATCCCGAAGGCGCTGCCGGCTATTATTACAATGCCGGCGCGGTGCTGACCAACGCGGGCAAGGTCGATGACGCCATCGCTGCCTTCGACAAATGCATCGCGGCCGATCCCAATAAAGCCGAGGCCTATTACCAGAAGGGCGTGAACTTAATCGGCAAGGCTACTCTTCAGGGTGACAAAATGGTCGCCCCCGCAGGCACGGCTGAGGCTTTCCAGAAGTACCTGGCGCTCCAGCCCACTGGCCAATACGCCGACGTAGCCAAGCAAATGCTCGCCAGCATTGGAGCCCCAGTCGAAACCGGCTTCGGCACGAAAAAGAAGGGGGCAAAAAACTAAGAACTAAGTTGTAAGGATTGAGCGAAAGGGCGGCCACCAGGCTGCCCTTTTTCTCGTCGGACCCACCGATCTCCCTAAACGCAAGCCGGAAGGGTTTTATCTGGGTACTGAGTACTGAGAACTGAGAACCGCCTCTAGTTACTAAGGACGCTGTCCTACCTGTCCTTACTTTTTCCTTAGCAGCGCGGTAAAGTATAGATATTAGGCTGACTTGATCAGCCCGGTACTCCCGTCTGTGGTGCTTACAATTCCCTAAGAATAGGCACAGGCTCGTCCGAGGATGGAATGTCAGCAGCACCTGGTACCGCCGCAATCGCAGTTTCTTTGGAAGGTTATTCCGGCAACGGCAAAGTAGCTACGCCCGCTCTGTTGGGCGCCATGCTGCAAGCCGCCGAAAAGATCAGCGACCTGATCTTTTCTCCCGGACGGCCTCCCCAGGTCCAGGTTTACGGCCAGCTCATCCCCGTCCAGATACAGGGACTCGCCTCCCTAACTCCCGATGACACCCGCCAACTCGCCGCCGATTTAATCGGCGATAACAAGCAGGCGGTCGCAACCCTGCGCGAACATGGCTCCTGCGACTTATCCTACGGCTTGTCCGGCACCGCCCGGTTTCGCGTCAACATCTTCATCCAGCGCGGCAGCTGCGCCATCGTGATGCGGGTCATTCCCACCGCCATCCCTGATTTTGCCTCGCTTCGTTTGCCCGCGCACCTGGGGGACGTGGCCAAGCTGCGCGATGGAATTGTCCTGGTTACCGGACCTGCGGGCTCGGGCAAGTCTTCCACCCTGGCCGTCCTGCTCGACTGCATCAATCGCGAGAAGAATTACCACATCATCACCATCGAAGATCCCATCGAGTTCCTGCACAACCACAAGAACTCCACTATCCATCAGCGCGAACTGCATAGTGACACGCCCAGCTTCTCTCACGCCCTGCGCTCGGCGCTGCGGCAAGCGCCAAAGGTCATTCTGGTCGGCGAAATGCGCGATCGCGAGACCATCGAGAGCGTCCTTGAAGCGGCCGAAACCGGCCACCTGGTGCTCTCCAGCCTGAATACCATGGACGCACCCAAAACTGTGGAACGCATCGTAGGTTCGTTCTCGCCCGATGAGCAGAAAAGCGCGCGAGCCCGTTTCGCCAAAACCTTCCGGATGATCATCTCCCAGCGGCTCTTATCCAAAACCGATCGCAGCGGCCGCATCCCCGTCGCAGAGATTCTGAAGGCCAATGCCCGTACCCGCGAATGCATCGAGAAAGGCGAGCGCGACGGCAAGACCTTGCTCGACGCCATAAAAGCTGGCACCGCCGAGGGCATGCAACACTTCGACGGCGAAATCGCCCAACTCGTCCGCGACCGCATAGTAGACCTCGAAACCGGTCTCGCCTACGCCAGCAACCCAACCGTATTAGGCCAGGAATTGGTCAGATAGACATTCCGTAAAGAGAAAGAGCGCAGGTCATGTGGGGACAGCCGCCCTCGGCTGTCCGGCGGCGCGCAGCGCCCCCTGCCTTCAAGCCGCGCCATAAGAAGGTTCGTATCAGGGCATCGCTTCAGCGATGCCGTAAAAGCCCCAAATCACCTCGGCTTCAGCCGTGGCACAAAGCTCAAGAACCATACGAACCAAAGGCTCGGGAAGGGCACGGCTTCAGCCGTGCCGTAAATCACACATATTTCGACCTGGCTTTAGCCACTGAGGGAAGGCCGCTTCGCTGTACAATGTCGCCCTTGAGGACGTTGATACTGAGATGACCGATGGCAACCGAGAGCTCGTAGAACAAATTTTCCGGGACGCAAGATTCATCGGCTCCCTGGGAATCGAATTGAAGTCATTCGGTCGCGGCTGGTGCGAGACGGCCGTCAACGTATCCCCTGCTCTTCAACAACAGCATGGATTCGTTCACGCCGGTGTCCTGATGACGATCGCAGATCACACCTGCGGCGGTGCCGCGGCTTCCACCGTTTCGGAGGACAAAGACGTTATCACCGTAGAGAACAAGACGTCTTTCCTGCGCCCCGCCACAGCTTCAGTTCTGTCGTGTCGGGCAGAGGTGCTGCGTTCCGGCAAGAATCTCGTTTTTGTCGAAGCCACGGTGACCGCCGAAAGCAAAGATGGCCGCGTGCTGATTGCGAAAACATCCAGCACCCTGGCGGTAATCCCACAACGCCTCAGACGAGAAGGATAGACTTATCAAGAAACGTGAGTGATCACCTGAGATTCCGCAACGCTTGGCCGTTTCCTTCCACTATCATCTCCCCATGGCCGCCCCGCCAAGCCCATCCCTGGTACTAGCCTTTGAAGATGCACGCCGAGTGGTCGAAAGCCACGCTGCTCAAGTCGCTCCTGGGGGCAACGAAACGCTGGCTCTACTGCAAGCAGCAGGACGAGTCCTCGCCGAGCCCATCGCCGCCGACCGTGACATCCCTCCCTTCCCGCGGTCCACGCGTGACGGTTACGCGGTGCGCGCAACCGATCTGGCGACCCTTCCAGCCCAACTAAAGGTAATCGGAGAAATCAAAGCTGGCCCGCTGCAACTCCCATCCTCACTGAATCGCGGTGAAGCCTTCTCCATCATGACCGGGGCACCAGTTCCGCAAGGCGCGGACGCAGTCGTGATGGTCGAATACACATCTCCGAAAGGCGACTCCGTCGAAATCACAAAAGGCGCTGCCCCGGGCGAAAACATCGTCCAGCAGGGTGCCGAAGCCAGACGCGGCAGCCTCCTGCTCGATCGAGGCGCCCATCTCAACGAAACCGCCATCGCTCTCGCGGCCTCGGTCGGCAAGTCGCGTCTGCAAGTTTTTACTCGCCCGCGCGTAGCCGTACTCTCCACCGGCGATGAAATCGTCGCGCTCGATGCCGAAGTCGGACTCACGCAAATCCGCAACTCCAACAGCTATTCGCTGGCAGTGCAGATCCAGCAGGCAGGAGGCGAGCCCGTACTTCTTCCCATCGCCCCCGATGAACCGCGCCGCCTGCGCCAACTGATCGAAAAAGGCCTGCAATCAGACCTGCTGATCATGACCGGCGGAGTCTCCATGGGACGTTACGATTTAGTCGAGCAGGTGCTAGCCGAACTGCAAGCCGAGTTCCTCTTCACCGGAGCAAAGATCCAACCGGGAAAGCCAGTAGTATTCGGCCGAGTCCCGTGTGGCGCGGGCGCCCCCGCCCGCGAAGGGGCGTCAGCCCCGGCGAAGCATAAATATTTCTTCGGCCTACCCGGCAACCCAGTCTCAACCATGGTCACCTTCGAATTATTCGCCAGACCCATCATCGAGGCCCTGGCCGGAATGTCACCACGCCCTCTAACTTTCCTCCACGCCCGCCTGAAGTCCGAGATCCGGGTCAAGCCCGGTCTGAAACGCTTCCTCCCCGCAGTTCTCTCCGGCCAGTATGAAGATGCCCAAGTGGAACTCGTCTCCTGGCAAGGCTCAGGCGACATAGCAGCCCACGCCCGCGCCAACTGCTACATGGTAATCCCGCCAGATCGCGACCAGATCAAAGCAGCCGAGTGGGTAGCAATAATGCCAAGGTAGCAAAAATGCCCCTTCTGTAGAGACGTAGCTTGCTACGTCTTGCATCCAGCGCAACGACTGCCCGCGCTCTCCCGCGCCGCGTCTACCATGTAAGATAGAGCTTCGCATGCCGAAGAAACTCTCCCACTACGACGCCGTCGGCCGCGCCCGCATGGTCGATGTCTCAGGCAAACCGGCCACCCGGCGCGAAGCCGAGGCCAGCGCCTTCGTCCACATGAAGCCGGCCGTACTGAAAGCGCTTCCCAGAAATTCCAAAGGCGACCCGCTCGAAGTAGCCCGCCTGGCGGGTATCATGGCCGCCAAGCGTACGGCTGAGCTAATCCCGATGTGCCACTCGCTCCCGCTTGCGCACGTTGCCGTCAACATGAGCCTGTGCGAGAATGGCGTCGCCATCACCACCAAAGTAGTGACCAAGGCCGAAACAGGCGTAGAAATGGAAGCCCTGGTAGCAGCAAGCATTTCAGCCCTTACAATTTATGATATGGCGAAGGGTCTCGATAAAGGGATCGAGATCCGCGAGATTGTGCTGGAAAGAAAGTCCGGAGGCAAGAGCGGAGACTACCGGCGCCCAAAGAAGTAACGCGCATTCACACTGATTCATGGCAAACGACATCAAACTACTACTTGTAGATGACAACCCAATGGTGCTGGGGATGTTGCAGCAGGCGCTGACTCCGTTTGCGCAGGTCGTGGCTGCCGGCGACGCCGCCGACGCGTTGTTGAAAGCTGTTGACGATCCTCCCGACCTGGTGGTGTGCGATTACCGCATGCCCGGCATGGATGGCCGCCAACTGGTCGAGCGCCTGAAGAGCCGGCCGGCTACGGCGAATTTCTCCGCCATCCTGATGGCGAGCCGGGTTGACATTGATGAGCGCCTTTCGCCACAGGATGCCGCCGACGACTACCTTGCCAAACCTTTTTTCCTGAAAGAAGCCACGCGCCGCATTAAGCGCACCGTCGACCGCATCTCGCTCGAAAAGATGGCAAAGACCGCGCCCTCGGACGGCGTGGTTCGCGGCAATCTTTCGCAGATGAACGTGATCGACCTGATGCAGTCTCTCGAAATGGGACGCAAGAGCTGCCAGCTCAAGCTCAACCACGAAGGCGACAAATGCGAAGTCTTCTTCGTCGAGGGCCAGGTCAAGCACGCGACTTACGGGGCATTATCAGGAGACGAGGCCGTCTTCAAAGTTCTGCGCTGGACCGGCGGCAACTTCGAACTCAACTTCGAAGGCAAGACCGATCAGGAAACCACAAAACTCAATACTCAGGGCCTTCTGATGGAGGGATTGCGCCTGCTCGACGAATCGCAGCGCGATGGCGGCGGCGAGCCTGCCGTCGCACCCGCCGTTGAAGAAAGTAGCGTTGGCGCCGGTGCCAGTGGAAGTCCAGGCGCAGCTAGTTCCGTCACTAGCAGCCCGAGCAGTAGCGGCCGGCGGGAAGAGGAAGAAGATGTCCTCCTCGACAGTTGAGGCGTCATCGCAGGGACAACCGGGGCCAGCGGTGCTCACCGCCGCCGTGGTCACGGTCAGCGATTCCTGCGCGCACGGCGAGCGCGTGGATCTTTCGGGACCAGCCGTCGCTGAATTCCTGAAAAAGCTCGGCTTCCGCGTCGTCGCTACCCAAATCGTGCAAGACGATTCCATGCAGATTCAAAATGCCCTGGTTCACTTCGCGATTGAGGTCCGCTTCATCGTAACCACCGGCGGGACGGGAATTTCCCCACGCGATGTCACGCCCGAAGCCACCGAGGCGATTTGCGATCGTCTGATCGAGGGCGTAGGCGAGCGCATGCGCCTCGAAGGCGCGAAGAAAACTCCGTTTGCCGCTCTTAGCCGCGGAGTCTGCGGGGTGCGCGAGAAGACTCTGATCCTGAATCTGCCCGGCAGCCCGAGCGGCGCGGTGGAATCCCTGCAAGC
>Ga0209169_10000077_pt1 | contig 54848 bp, 41 predicted proteins | sample HubBroMetageWRM4_FD_188346 | JGI IMG/M metagenome (GOLD analysis project Ga0209169, IMG submission 188346) | Warmed soil microbial communities from the Hubbard Brook experimental Forest, New Hampshire - Hubbard Brook CCASE Soil Metagenome WRM 4... | ecosystem: Environmental > Terrestrial > Soil...
ATAGATTTGTGCAGTGGTGTCTATTATTTAGAGGACGTTGCAAGATCGAGCGGCACAAATGGACTTCAAGTCGCGTTTCCCTCTTTTTCATTGGGCGATTTTTCGGGTATCCCAGGTTCCATTCTTGCCGGTTTATTCGCGCCACACCGTCCGCTCTAGATATTGTTCGCAAGACGCCGGTACCCCTGAAGAGACGCGAAGACCAGATTCCCTTTGGTTTGCAGTGACGCGTCGCAGTCCCTACCGGCGATAAATCGCGATACCACTAGGGGGGCTGGCCCACGTTTTGTTGGAGCCATTCACGACTGCGGACGCCCCAGCCTTCGCGGTTTTAGAAGGCTGTGCGGCGATTGGCCCCTGGGGAAAGAGATTTTGCCGTGAGCACCCCGAGCGGCATCCAGAATATTCACAGCCCATCGCTGTGACATCTAACCTTGCGCCGTGCCGAAACTCACTCCATAATTGCCCAAGCAAAGGCAATAAATTCAGAGGCCGTGACGGACCAAAAATCGTCCCGGTAACTCCTTTGCTTTCTAGATTATGACCTCTAAGTCCTTTGTCATGCAGATTTTGCGGACAAATTCGTGCTAACTCGATGATTCCACTAGAGCCTGGGGGGAGGGGGGTACCCTGTATTAAGAAGGTAAACAGTTATCAAACTATAAACTGACATTCGCGGCGCGGGCAGAACTGACGACACGCGTCAAAGCTTGGCGGTTACGGCAGCATCGCTGCCAGTTCGTGACCACTCGTCGAAGGGCGTCGCAGATGGCCGCAATCGCCCCGGGTTCATGATGTTGTCGGGGTCGAGTCCACCCTTGATCGCGCCGACTGCCATCACGCCCACAGGCGAAATGTCTTCGGTGAGCCAAGGCAGGTGTTCCGTGCCAACTGCGTGATGGTGGGAGAGCGTGGCACCGTGGTCGATGAACGACTGCTGCACAACTCTCTTAGCGTGCAGATACTGCTGCATTTCGTGCCCGTGCTGCTGCCTGCAGGCAAACGTCAAATAAAGGCTTGCCCCGCTCTGATAAGTGTGGCTGATGTGGCATCCGACCCAGGGCCTTACTCCACTCTCCTGGATCGCGGCGCGCAGCCCCGCAGTTGTCGCCTGATACAGAGGAACGATGTTGCTCCAGACAGTTGAAGTCTCGCTCACATCCGACGTGATACCGCGATCCAGCAGAAAGTCGCGGATGTGCGGAAAATCGTACTTGGTCGACTCGAACGACTTGCCTGAACCGGAGCCCAGATCGACCGCACCGAAGCGCCGGTAGATAGCGTTCACCTGACCGTGTTGGCGGACAGCGCCGTTTTTGCTGCCCTCGAAAGTTGTGAGCATGAGACAAGCGCGCGAATCGAAACCTTTTGCCTTGAGATATCCCTTCATGATTTTCGTCACGGCTTGCGAGAGCCGCGACGAAGGCGGCTTGAAGGCCAGCGACAGTGCCGTCTTATCGGGATCGCTGAGGCGCAACATCGAGGGGACACACTCTTGTCGCACGCATTCGTGCATGGCCTCGATGCCGGCCTCGAATTCAGGAAACAGATAGCCATGAGTGCGACGCAACTCAGGACGCGGATGAACTCGCATGGTAGCTTCCGTAATCACTCCCAGCGTGCCCTCGCTGCCGATGCACAGATGATTGACATCGATGCCGTTCGAGGATTTCGGCACAGTGCGCGTGGCCAGCACACCCACCGGCGTGACCATGCGCAGCGCAATCACCATATCTTCGATTTTGCCGTACTTGTCGCTTTGCATTCCGGCAGACCGTGTGGCGATCCAGCCGCCGAGTGTCGAGTGCAGGAAGGAGTCAGGAAAGTGGCCGAGAGTCAGGCCGTAGCCGTTCAACTGCTCCTCGAGATCGGGACCAAAGGCGCCGGCCTCAATGCGTGCGGTAAACGATTCTGTATCTACCGCCAGCACGCGCCGCATGCGTCGCATGTCGAGTGACACCGCCATGCGTCGCGCTTCGCTTCGCTCCAGGCATCCGGCAATGTTCGAGCCCCCGCCGAAGGGAATAACGACGACATCGTGGTGGGCCGCCGCCCGCAACGTCATTAAAACATCGGTTTCGTTTTCGGGATAAAGCACCAGGTCAGGAGCGCCCTCGGCCAATCCCCGCCGCATGCGAAACAGATCACGAAAGCCCTTGCCATATGCATGGATCACGCGCTCGCGGCGGCTATCGCAGATCTGGTCGCCTCGCATCCCTCGGCGCAGTTCAGCCAGAAATCCGTCATGCCGAATCGCATCGCGCAAGCGCACAGCCTCGAGCGGCACGGGCTGCGCATCTACCTCGTCTTCTTCCACATCCAGCACCGACTTCGCGTAGGGCCACAACCCGGGATGGGCGCGAGAGTCGAAGCCGACCTCTTCCTCTCCCCATCCCCACCATTTCATGTGCCTGGCTGTGTACATAAATGTCTTCTCAATATACGACTATGACATTCCGCTGAGCCTGGGGCTTTTTGTATTCTGACTTTGCTGCGCCACGGTCGAGACAGAAATCGTTGTTTGTTGATCCTCATCGGGCAATCCGGCGAGGCCTCCGGAGGGCTTTCGGCTGAGCCCGCGAATGCGTTGTTCGAGCAATTCGACCGCAGCCTTCCGAACCGCGCGCGCGAGAAGAGGATCGGACGAATCGGATGCGAACCTGACTGGCTCTCCGAAGCGCACGGTGACGGCTCCGAGCCGCGGAAGATTTTTCCCCTTGGCCAGAATCTTGTGAGCGCCCTCGATGTAAGCGGGCACGACGGGTACTCCAAGCGCCACGGCGAACAGCCCTGCACCCTTCTTGAATGCCTGCATTTCGCCGCTACTTGACCGCGTACCCTCAGGATAGAGGATCAAATTGCCGTGTGTTCGCTGCAAGAACTCATCACACATTGCAAGACTCCGCCCCAACGACTTGGGTTGCGCGTGCCGATCGACTGGTATGACATTCATGAATCGAGAGACTACGAATCTCACCCTCCGGGAGTCAAAGAAATAATCACTGGCGCCCAGCAGCGCGAAGGTTGAAAAAGGACGCGCGGAAGCTGTCATCAGAACTGCACTATCGATATGGCTTGTGTGATTGCTGCAAATGATGAACGGAGAAGCGGGAAGGCGATCGCGCCCTTCGACCGTCAACCGGCAATAGCAAAAGAAAAATCCGCGGCAGAAGGCCTGAAACATGGCGCTACCATGGGCCGGCGCCATGAACATGCCTTCCGCTTTGCCAGAGCCAGTCATGGGACGTGCAGGTGTTGCCTCAGCTCTTTTCCTGATCAGGACAAATGCGTCTATGCCGACGCGCCTACTGGAGATGCCACGTATATGCCAGGGCGATCACGACGATGCCAACCACGACCCGGTAGATGATAAACACCCGCAGAGTGTTGGACTGCAGGTAGCGAATGAGCCAGGCGATAGTGGCGTAACCCACGATCGCGGAAACAGTAATGCCGACCACAAAAGGCGCCTGCATCCCGGCAGGCAGGCCCTCCTTGTGAACCTCGTATGCCTTCAGCAGCGCGGCGCCAGCGATGAGCGGAGTCGAGAGCAGAAAGCTGAAGCGAACCGCGGCTTCCCGGGTCAGGTTTCGGAACAGTCCTGCGGTGATGGTTGAGCCGGATCGCGAAACGCCCGGGAGCAGGGCAAACGCCTGCGCCACGCCTATGACGAGCGAGTCGGCGAAAGAGATGCGAGTCAGGGTTTTTTCCCGCTTGCCGACTTTCTCTCCGAGCCACATGAGAAGCGCCACCACGATCAGCGCTGCCGCAATCAGGACAATGTGTTCGCGGAAATAGTCTTCTGCCGAATGCTCGAGCAGCTTGCCTGCAATCGCTCCAGGAATGGTTGCGATAGCCAGAAACCACAGAAGCATGCGTTCGTCTTTCCTCTCCTGCAGCGTCAGGCTTTCGTCGGAGCCGCCGGTTTCGGAGAAGCGAACGATTTTCCCTCCCAAGGCGGCGCGGACAATCTGAAACCAGGTGCGGCGAAAGTAGAAAAGTACGGAGAGCAATGTGCCGAAATGCAGTGCGACGTCGAAGGTGAGTTCATGGGCCGGGGAAAGCTCGTTCCAACCGAGCAGCCGCCGCACAATAATGAGGTGCCCCGAGCTTGAGACGGGAATGAATTCCGCCAGCCCCTGGATGATGGCAAGAACTACAGCTTGATAAATAGGCAAATTCAGTCCGCCGTATTTCCGTAGGTTGGAATGCCTTGCTGAATGTAGAAGATCAGCCGCTCTGCGCGCAAGGCCCAATCGCTCTGCAGGTACTGGCTGACGACTTTCTGCGCCAGCGCCACCGCGCGGTCCTTGGATTCCGCCGCCTTCTTCAAGTTCGGCTCTGTCTTGTAAATCTCAATCAGCGCGGAGCGGCGCCAGGCCGCGTTGTACAACGCCTCGGGCGCGGAGGGAGACTGCGGATGTTCCTGAGCATAGTTCTCGTAGAGTTCGGCTTCCTTGTCCGGACACTTCGACAGACCTTCCCACTCGCCGCAGAGCTTGTTGTCAAGCAGGCGAAAAGCCGCCAGGTCGGCCCACTTGGTCCCGGGATACTTCTTCAGCACAAGCCTCATCCACTCCTCATTCATCTGGCCGCGCATGTACGATTGGCGTTCGCGCGCCGAGGCTCGAGTCATTACGTCCGACCGCTCGATTTGCCAGCGAATATCGGCCGCGCGATAGAGAGCCTGCGGGGCGAGCGGCGAGGTGGGCATGAGATCATAGAGGCGATAGTAAAGCCGCATTGCATCCTGCGCCGCATCGCGCCGGCCACGACGGTGGCTGGCCTCGTCTTCCGAGTCCGCAGCTTCGCCAAAGATGATCCGGTCTCCGTCTTGCGTCGTGGTCATCACGAGCCCTTTCGTCGAAACCCAGCCAGTGATGGTCTTGCCTGCTGCCTCTTCTTCGGTTGCGTCCTCGTCATGGCTTGGCGGGCGCAGAATCGCTTCTACATGAACCCAGTCGCGGCTGGAATCGATGATGACCAACTCGTTCCCGCGTCCCGCCTCGCCCACTCTGGCGGCGTCTGCGCTGGGAGCGACACGGATGGTTTCCTCGTGTACCAGCGTTCCGCGCACGGCATCAGCCAAAGCGAACGAGGGCAAAAGAGCAAGGCCTGTAGCAATTGTGAATAGGGAAATGGTTAATCGCAGTTTCATAGCATTTCGCAAGCTAGGAGTATGTTAGCCCAGAAACCCCGCTCCGCTGTCTACGAATTCAGAGAGCACGAAGAATTGATAGGATTAGTCACAGGGACGCGACGATCTAATGACACCCTTATCGATATTCGGTCTCTTCGCGGTGACGGCGATGCTGGTGTGCTACGCGATGGAAGCCCGTAGCCGATGGTTCATCCTGGCTTTCGCTGGAGCTTGCGCGCTGGGGTCAGTCTACGGTTTTCTGCAGGGAGCCTGGCCATTCGGATTGGTCGAGGGCGTCTGGTCTGTCATAGCAGTACGACGCTGGGCGGTCGCAGCTCGGGGAAAGTGATCTGGGAGGGCTGCTACAACTAACCTTCTCGATCTAACCGCGGCGAAACTCCTCCAGCATCTTAGGATCGATGTTTCCGCCGCTGATAATGGCGACGTTTAACTTGGTGCTCGGAAGCTGGCCGGGGTGGAAGAGGAAGCCGGCCACTGCCACCGCCCCGCTGGGCTCGGCAACGGTCCTGGCGTCTGCCGCCAGCAATCGCACAGCCTTACGAATCTCACTTTCGGTTACGGTGATGATGTCGTCCACATAGCGGCGGATGTGCTCGAAGTTGATAGCGCCGATGCTCTGGGTGCGCAGCCCGTCGGCGATGGTGCGCGAGACTTGCTCAGCAGGGAACTGAGCGATCTTTCCCGCACGCAAGCTGGCCTGCGCATCGGCGGCCAGTTCCGGCTCCACGCCGATCACCTTGATGGAGGGCTTGCTCAACTTGATTGCTGTAGCCACGCCGCTGATCATGCCTCCGCCACCGACCGGCGCGAAAACTGTTTCCACTTCCGGCAGGTCTTCCAGAATCTCCAATCCCATCGTGCCCTGTCCGGCAATGATCAGCTCGTCGTTGTACGGTGGTACGATCACGTATCCATGCTGCGCGGCCAGTTCTTCGGCCTTGAGTTGACGCTCGGCGCTGCCCGGGCCTACGAGGACGATCTCCGCGCCCAGCGCCGCCGTGGCCTCGCGCTTGATAGCTGGAGCGTTCTCCGGCATTACGATAACGGACTTCACCCCGAGAGCCCGCGCTGCGTAGGCCACGCCTTGCGCATGATTGCCGCTGGAGTAGGTGATGACTCCGCGCTTGCGGTCTTCTCCCGAAAGCGAAGCGATCTTGTTGTATGCGCCCCGCAGTTTGAAGGCGCCGATGGGTTGCTGGTTTTCAGGTTTGACGTAGAGTTTACGAGTGCCGGATTCGCGATGCTTGAATTCGATCAGGTGGGTGCGGACGGTGACGGCGCGGATCCGAGCTTGAGCTGCGTGAATGTCGTCGAGAGTTACCATCACCGGCTTGCGTCAGATCTCCAGTATCACCGGCATGATCAGCGGCCGCTTCTGCGTCTGCCTGGAAATGTAGCGCTTCAAGTCGGCGCGGATCTTTTCCTTGATCACGCCGTAATCGGCTTTTTCTTCTTCGCTGGAGTGCGCCAGTGTATCTTCCACGATACGTTTTGCTCCCTCCAGCAAGCCATCTTCGCCGGGATTGAAGCCGCGGGTAACGATCTCCGGGGCAGTCTCCACTCGGCCTGAAAGCTTGTTGATGGCGATGATGGGCAGCACGATGCCGTCTTCGCTCAGGTGCCGGCGGTCTTTAATAATCAGATCCTCAACCACGTCCGTTCGCGAGCCGGAATCGATGCAGACGCGGCCCACGTTGACGCGTCCGGCCTTGCGGGCGTTGTGTTCATCGAACTCGAGAACGTCGCCGCTTTCGATTAGAATGACCTTGCCCACCGAGCTATGCATGGCGCCTGCCATTTCGGCATGCAGCTTCAACTGACGATACTCGCCGTGGATGGGAATGAAGTATTTCGGTCTAACCAGGTTGATAATCAACTTCAGTTCATCCTGGCTGCCGTGTCCGCTGACGTGAATGGGAGGCGTGGTGCCGTCTTCGTAAATTACGTGCGCCTCACGGCGGAACAGGTGATCGATCATGCGGTAAATGGTTTTCTCATTGCCTGGGATAATGCGCGACGAGAGCACGACCGTGTCGCCCTTCTCAATCTTGGCATGCTTGTGGTTGTCGACCGCCGCGCGCGACAGCGCCGACATGGGCTCGCCCTGGGTTCCGCTGATCATCACGCAGACTTTTTCCGGCGGAAGGTTCTTCATCTCGCCGGGATTGATGACAAGCCCTTCAGGAATCTCCAGGTAGCCCAGATCTTCGGCAATCTCAGCAGAGTTGTTCATGGAGCGGCCGATGAAGGCCACCTTGCGCCCGTGCTGATGCGCCAATTCCACGGCCAACCGGATGCGGTGAATCGAGGAAGAGAAGCAGGAAATGAACAACCGTCTCTGGGTATGTGCGAAAACTTCGTCAAACTTGCGCCGCACGGCGCGCTCGCTGGGAGTGTAACCCTTGCGCTCGACGTTGGTGGAATCCTGAAACAGCGCAAGCACGCCTTGTTTGCCGTATTCGGCGAAGGCGTGCAGGTCGAACAGATGGTTGTCCGTAGGTGTGGGGTCGACTTTGAAGTCGCCGGTGTGAATTACGACGCCGAGGGGAGTGTGAATTGCCAGCGCGACGCAATCCACCAGACTGTGGGTCACGCGAATGGGATGGATCGTAAAGACACCGGCCTTAAAGCGCTCCCCGGCACGAATCTCGCGCAGATCGGCATCGTCGAGCAAACCGTGCTCGTCGAGTTTGTCCTCCACATAGGCTAGGGTGAACTCCGTACCCCACACCGGCACGTTGAGCTCGGAGAGAATCCAGGGCAGAGCACCGATGTGATCTTCGTGGCCGTGAGTAAGCACGATGCCGCGAACCCGTTGGCGGTTCTCGATGAGGTAGGAAATGTCGGGAACCACAATATCCACGCCGAGCAATTCAGCCTCGGGGAACATCAGCCCCGCGTCGACCACAATAATGTCATCTTCCCAACGCAGGGCCATGCAGTTCATACCGAACTCGCCAAGACCCCCGAGGGGTACAACCTGCAGTTTTCCGGTTGGCATTAGATACTAAAGATGCTAGCACAATAGGCTGTGATCAACGGCCTGAGCGCAGTGATTGAGAACTAGGGCACTTCGTCCTGCTGGCCTTTCGGGTTCGGCTGAGCTAAGGTTGAAGCAGTGGCCGACGCTGAATCCAAGTCGTGGCTTCGCCGCCGCGTCGAGAAGACGCTGGTCACGGGACTGACCCGCGCATACTCTACCGTTCAAGTCGATCCCGCGAAGTTCCTGATCCAGCTGCGCGCCGCCTACCGGTTACCCATCAGCGGTTATCACGGAGTGTATTCTCTCGATGTGGGCGAGCTCGATGCTGTTGCCGACGAACTCATTCGCAGCGGCATGAAACTCGCTGCCCTTGAAGGCGCCGGTTTCGGGCTCGGCGGTCTGATCACTATCTTTCCCGATCTCGGCATCCTGTCAGCCATCACGATGCGAACCATCCAGAAATTGAGTCTGGTATACGGATTTCAGTTCAACACCGATCACGAAATCGCCGAACTCTGGGTCGCTGCCGCCAGCGCCGCCGGGGTCGACATCAGCCGTGAATTGCTGGAGAAAGAAGTGGTCAACAGATTTGTTCCACGCGTGATCCAGCGCATCGCCGCCCGGGCCAGCGCTGAAGTGGTCGAGAAGTGGGCGGGACGCATGATTCCGCTTGTCAGTTCCGCCCTCGGAGCCGGTCTTAACTACTGGTTCGTGCGCGCCTGGGGCGAGCGTGCCAAGACGCACTTCCGCCAGCGGCATTTGCAACTCCGCCAGCAAGCTCAGAGGGATGCTTTGACGCACCCCGCACCGCAGATTCTGCCGGCACCAACTCTCTGACTCAGCTTCCTTTGTGGTAAAAAAAAGAATGACCACCTTTCATTGCGCCGCCATCCTTTTCGATCTTGACGGAGTTCTCGCTGATTCCACGGGCTCGGTCGAACGACAGTGGCGTATCTGGGCCGGTGAACGGGGAATTGATGCGCAGAAGGCCGTGGCGATCGCCCATGGTGTGCGGGCCGTCGAAGTGATTCGCACGATCGCCCCTCATCTGGATGCGGAAGCGGAGGTTGGGAAGCTGGAAAGCCTTGAAGCGGCAGATCACGACGGAGTCGCGGTGATGCCCGGTGCCGCTGACCTCGTCCGCTCGATACCAGCCGGGCGCTGGGGGGTGGTGACCTCTGGACGACGCAATCTGGCAACTTCACGGCTGGAGTTTGCCGGGATTCCGATTCCAAGGGTGATGGTTACTGCGCAGGACGTCGCGAACGGAAAGCCGCATCCTGAGCCGTATTTGAAGGGTGCGGAGTTGTTGGGCGTGAACCCGGCCGAATGTTTGGTCATCGAAGACGCGCCCGCCGGGATCCGCTCCGCACACGCTGGAGGGATGAAAGTGATTGCGCTGACCAGCACTTATCCGGCGTCGGGACTGGGCGAGGCTGATGCTGTGGTCCAGAAGCTTAAACAGATTCAGGTCGCTTCCGACGGCGCAGGGATGCTTGCGGTTACAGTGGACTAAGACTAACCAAGAAACGTTTGTCATTCCGAACGCGGGCGTAGCCGCGCCATAGCGCGGTGAGACAAGAAAGGAATCTGCTGTCGAGGTAGTCCGGACGGCCCTGAGCTGGGCGTGCCGTCAGCGCAGCCAATCCTCCAGCTCAATCCCACGATCCGTCTTTTCGTCGCGGTATTTTACGATCACGGGAGTATACAAAGAGATTCCTGATTCCGCCCCTGAGCCTTTCGTCACCGCACGCGATCCCGGCACAACCACAGCGCCTTCGGGAACTTCGAGCGGCGTTTCTGGTGTTGACCGGTAGACTTCGCGGCGCACCAGGTCGTAGAGCGGTGTTGATCGAGTCAGGATAGTCCCCGCGCCCAGCACTGCCCGCGCGCGTACCAGCGTTCCTTCATAGATTCCGCAGTTGCCGCCGACCAGCACGTCGTCTTCAATGATCACTGGCGCAGCATTAACCGGTTCGAGCACGCCGCCGATCTGGGCTGCCGCGCTGAGATGCACGCGCTTGCCGACTTGCGCGCAAGACCCTACCAGCGCATGGGAATCGACCATGGTGCCTTCGTCAACGTAAGCGCCCACGTTGATGAACATCGGCGGCATGCAGATCACCGACGGCGCCACATACGCTCCCACGCGCACCGACGAGCCTCCCGGAACAATGCGTACGCGGTCTGCAACCGAGAACTGCCGGGCAGGGAAGGTGTCTTTGTCCACGAATGACAGGCCAGAGCCGCCTGTCTGAGCCAGTTCGCCTAGCCGAAACCCTAGCAGAATGCCGTGTTTCACCCATGCGTTGACAATCCAGTGGCCGTCGATCTTTTCAGCGGCGCGGATCGTGCCCTGGGTAAGTGCATCACGAAATTCGAGAAACAGTGGCCGCGCCTCGGGATTATGCTCGACCTCGCCCAGCGCAGCGAGGCGCTCGATGGAAGACTTAAGGGATGGCATTGAATTGTTGATTGCTGATTGTTGATTGCTGATTAAGAACCAAAATATAGGCAGGTTTTCAATCAACAATCAGCAATCAAAAATCAGCAACGGATCTCACACACACTTGCACTCACTGCGAATCAGGACGCCGGTCATGCCGTGCGCGGCCTCGCGTCCTTGGGTCAATGTCGGGTAGGGTCCGTGCCAACGCGCATGGTTGGCGTCGTGTCCCGCGGGACGGCCTTTGCCCTGGTTGCATTGTCCACAAGAGCCACGATGCAGCACGATCTTATGCGGACCCGCGGCCCAGTTTTCGTAGAGGTAGAATTCTGCCGCTTCGGGCGCGGGCACGGTGGGCCGGGTGATCAGCCCAACCTCTATCGCAATCTTCTGCAGCTTCGATCGTGTATCGCGACGCATGGGCAGGAGGGGCAGACGGTAGTTCTCCTGGATTTTGCCCATCATCGCCAGCACGGCCTTCACCGGCAGCGGGCTCGATTCGATAAAGTTCGCTTGCATCAACGGCAAATACTTGCGATGGATGCTGCGTGCGGTAGTCCAGTCATTATTGAGCGCAGCCCGCGTCATAGCCGCCATCTCGTGCGGAATCTCATTCGCTGCCACCGACACAATCCCTACGCCGCCCAAGGCAATCACAGGCAAGGTCACGGAGTCATCGCCGGAGAAAACCAGAAACGTTTCGGGAACTCCGTTGATGGCCTCGGCGATCTGGGTCATGTTGCCGCTGGCTTCCTTCACTCCTACAATGTTCGGAATCTCGGCTAGCCGCGCGAGCGTTCCCGGTTCAAGGTTCGCCCCGGTGCGGCCGGGGACGTTGTAAAGAATAACCGGTTTGTCGCCCACAGCTTCAGCAATGGCCTTGAAGTGCCGGTATTGGCCCTCCTGCGTCGGCTTGTTGTAGTAGGGAGAAGCGGTAAGAATGGCGTCGACTCCCGGCCGTGCGGCAACTTCTTTAGCTTTTTCCACGGCGTCGTGCGTGGAGTTCGAAGTTGCGCCCGCCATGATGGGCACGCGTCCCGCCGCCACTTCGATGGTCGCATCGATTACGTACAACCACTCGTCGTGGGTAAGTGTGGGCGTCTCGCCTGTGGTTCCGCAGGGAACCAGAAAATCAATACCAGATTCCACCTGCCACGCCACCAGGTTCCGCAGGGCAGCGTCATCGATAGAGCCGTCCTCATGAAAAGGAGTCACGAGCGCTGTACCGCAGCCACGGAGTTGCATGCTAATAAGAATAACGCGAATGGACTTTTGAGGGAACGGGCAGCGGAACTACAACTCCCGCCACACCTCTTTGAAATCGTAGAAGCCCTTCTTGCCGGCAATCCACTCTGCTGCGCGCACCGCGCCATCGGCGAAACCCTGGCGAGACTTGGCGTCGTGACAGAGATAGATCTTGTCGTTGGGGGAGTCGAGCACGACCTCATGCATGCCTACGACATCGCCTTCGCGGAAGGAAGTGATCTCGAGATGTTGGCCCTTATCGCCGGCTTCCTCGATTACACGTTGAATGGCGATGGCTGTTCCCGAGGGTGCATCTTTCTTGTGAGCATCGTGTCGCTCGAAGATCTGTCCAGAGTATTGATGCTGCAAGGCGGCAGCTGCGGCGCGGGCGACGTCAAAGAAAAGATTTACGCCTACAGAGAAATTGGCTGCATAAACAAATCCCGTGCCGCGGTTTTCAACCAGCTTCCTTACGCGATCGACTTCCCCGTGCCACGCAGTTGTGCCGACAACCATGTTCTTGCCCGCCGCAACACAGGCCTCGATATGGCCGACGACGCAGGAAGGAGCGGTAAAGTCGATCACCACATCGATTGCGTTCAGCTTATCCGGAGTGAGAGCCTCGCACGCCACATTCTCTGCGGCGCCCACGACCTGGACGCTGTGTCCGCGCTGGCGCGCCACTTGCGCTACGAGCGAACCCGTCTTGCCGCGACCGAGTAGGAGGAGGTTCATGAGGTCAAAACATTTTAACCGCAAAGTACGCCAAGAAAGGCCGCGAAGAACGCAAAGAATTTCTTAGCGGCCTTTGCGCCATCTTCGCGATCTTTAGTTCTTGTAGTTCTTGCGGTTAAAAGCTGTTGACTCTTTATGCGTATACTTCCGGGTCCAGGTCCGCGAAAAACGTCTTGTGCAGACGCTGGATCACTTCCGGCACTTCATCTTCCTCAATCACAAAGGTCAGGTTAATTTCCGACGCGCCCTGCGAGATCATGCGAATCTTTTTGTCGGCTAACTCACCAAAGACCAGCGCCGCCACGCCCGGCTTATCCCGCAGGCTCTCGCCCACCAGACACACGATGGCTTTGCGGCCCTCATACTTCACATCAGCCAGTTTGGCCAGATCGGCGGCCAGCGCGGGGATGGCATTATTCGAATCCACGGTGAGCGAAACGCTTACTTCGCTGGTCGAGACCACGTCGACTGCGACCTTGTGCCGGTCAAAGGCCTCGAAAATCGCTCGCAGAAAACCATGAGCCAGCAGCATGCGCGGCGCTGCCACGTCGACGATGGTGATGCGTTTCTTCACCGCAATCGCTTTGAAAATGTTTTTCCCCTGGGGGGCGCGGGTGATAATCTTCGTCCCCTCGCACGATGGGTTTCGCGAATTCAGCACGTACACGGGAATGTTTTTCTGGATGGCGGGCAGCACCGTCGCCGGATGCAGCACCTTGGCTCCGAAGTACGCCAGTTCCGCCGCTTCGTCGAAGCTGATCACCTTGATCCGCCGCGCATCCGGGCAAATGCGCGGATCAGTAGTCAGAATTCCGTCCACGTCGGTCCAGATTTCGATACGCTCGGCACCCAGGCCTGCGCCGACGATCGCGGCGGAAAAATCGGAGCCGCCTCGTCCAATCGTCGTGGTGATACCTGCCCGATTTGCTCCAATGAACCCGCCCATCACGGGAACCTTGCCGGCATCCAGCAGCGGCTTCACTTTGCTCTGCACCCGCTCGTTGGTTTCTTCCATCTGCGGCACCGCTTCCATGTAACTGCCATCGGTGACCAGGACTTCGCGCGAGTCTACGTGCACTCCGTTCAGGCCCTGAGCCGCAAAGGCCGCTGCCACAATTTTGCTGGAAAGAATCTCACCGAAAGCCGCGACGTGATCCGTGGTTCGCGGAGTCAGCTCCCCGACCGCGGAAATGCCACGCAGCAATTCGTCGAGCCCCTCGAAGTCGGTTCCCAGCTCCGAGTGGAAGTCGGTGAACAGTGCCGTGCCCAGCAGTTCACTGGCGGTATTGTAGTGTCGTTCCTGAAGGGACCGGCAGAGTTTGAGCGCCGTCTTGCGTTCGCCCGCGCCCGCCGCGCGTGCCATGGTCAGCAGCGTGTCGGTCACTTTGGCCATGGCGCTGACCACGACCACGGGCCTTTGCGACAGCCGCCCCTTGACGATTGCGGCCACACGTTCGATGGCCCGGGCATCTTCCACCGAGGTGCCGCCGAACTTCATCACGATCATCGACGTGACTTCCTGGAGAGATTACGGAAGTGCCGATTATAAAAACACCGCTCGGCTTTCATTCTAGGACGTTGCAAAGTAGCCCTTGGCTTTGAGCAGTTCCGCGTTCAGCACTGCTGCGCCGGCGGCTCCCCGAATGGTGTTGTGCGAAAGCACGGTGAACTTCCAGTCCAGCACACCGCAGGGCCGCAGCCGCCCCACCGCAGCGGTCATGCCTGCTCCCAGGTCAACATCAAAGCGCGGTTGCGGACGGTCGTTCGCTTCCAGGTACACCACCGGATGCTCAGGAGCGCTGGGCAGCTTCAACTCCTGGGGTTCGCTGCGATACTCGTTCCACGCGGCGATCATCTCCTCGGGCCTGGCCTTGGTTTTCAGACGCACGGAAACTGATTCCGTGTGTCCGTCCTCAACCGCAACCCGGTTGCATTGCGCGCTCATGGCGAAGCCTGCGGGACTCACCTTCGTGCCGTTGAGTTGTCCCAGCAGCTTAAGAGTTTCCTCCTCCATCTTTTCTTCTTCGTTGCGGATGTAGGGAATCACATTGCCGAGGATGTCGAGCGAAGCCACGCCCGGGTAACCGGCCCCGCTGACCGCTTGCATCGTCACGGCCATCACAGTCTCCAAACCGAAGCGTTTTTGCAAAGGCGCTAGTGCCATCACGAGTCCGATGGCGGAGCAATTGGGATTGGTCACGACATAACCGCCCGATTTCTTCCGCCAGGCCTGCGTGTCAATCAGCTTGATGTGCCCGGGATTCACCTCGGGGATCACAAGCGGCACATCGGACTGCATGCGCAGTGCGCTGGAATTCGAAACCACAGCGCAGCCCGACTGGGCGAAGCGCGGCTCCATCTCAGCAGCAATCGAAGCATCGAGTGCGGCAAAAATAATCTTCGGTGCACCATCCGGCGTGGCTGGTGAGACTTTCATGGCAGCCACGTTGGCCGGGATCGGCGTCTTCAGCCGCCAGCGCGCCGCCTCGGAATAAGTCTTGCCTTCAGAACGATCGGAAGCGGCCAGCCAGGCTACTTCGAACCACGGATGTCGCTCCAGCATCTGGATAAATCTCTGTCCAACCACGCCGGTGGCGCCCAGGATTCCGATAGGAAGTTTATTGCTCATATGAGGGTTCTTTCGATTCTACAACAGCCGCTATTTATGAAAGGATACGAGATACGAGGGTCAGACCCGCGCAAGAACTGCGAAATCTTGAAACCAGAGTCACTTCCAGGTTTTCATGAAAAGGGAGTCGAGAGAACCGAGAACTGGTCCGCTATTTCTGATGTCCGATGGGCTTATCCAGCACGTACTCACTGAGCGGGCCGAACTTTTTCTTCTCCGCGTAAAGCCGCCAGCGCCGGAAGACAATCCGCAAACTCGCCATTACGGGAATGGAAAGGAAAATACCCAGAATTCCAGCCACTTCGGCGCCCGCCATGACGCCAAAAATCGCCGCCAGCGGATGCAGTTCCATACTTTGCCCCATGATGCGCGGAGACGATACGTAGTCCTGAATCAGCCGCCAGATGCCGAGAATGACTATCAGCACCAGCCAGTGCTTGTACCCCATCAGTAAGGCCACGCCCACGATAATTACCGCGGCCGACAGCGGACCTAACACAGGAATAAATTCCAGCAATCCGCCCAGCGTCCCCAGAACCAGCGCGTAAGGCATTCGCATCACAGCCAGAGCTGCCGAATACATGACGAAGGTCAGGGCCGCCAGGGTGAGTTGCGCCCGAATGAAATGGGCCAGCATCTGGTTCAAGTCGCTGAGTACACCCTGCAGCAATTCACGCTGTGGCCGCGATTGCACCAGAGCAAGCAAGACCTCGCTGAACGCTTGGCCATCTTTCAGAAAGAAAATCGATAATAACGGGACCACCACCAGCAGCCACGCCTGCTTCGCAACTTGTGCCAAGCGCAGCCCCACGCTCTGCGCCAGGTTCTCGATTTCATCACTGTGGCTGGCCAGGTAATCGCGGACCAATTCGAACATTCTGGAGTTCCAGCCATGCTGTTCTTCGATTTGTTCCGCGATCTGCCCGGAACTCAGCTTCGCGAGATCAGGAAGCGACTGGCTCAAGCGCGCGCTTTCCCGGCCAATCCGCGGCCCCATGGAGATGAAGAACAGCACTACCAGGCCCAGCAGCAAAAGGTAAATTACGGCAATGGCGAGCGCGCGCCCATGCAGAAGCCTTTCCAGATTCGAGACCAGGGGGCTCATCAGATAGGCAAAGAAAATGGCAAACAGGAATGCCATCAGCGTTTGCCGCGCCACGTAGAGAAAGCCCAGCCCCAGCGCAAACAATAGCACCGTGATCAGAACCCGCGCCGTACGTGCATCCGCCACCGGCATGGTCGCCCCAGTTAATCCCTGATCAAATCTCGCGCAGCTCTTACGTGGTCGCTAGTCCCGTACGACTTCCGTATGATCGTCCGCAATCAGCACCCGCATCAGCTTGAACTGGTCTTTGTCATCCACCCAAAGCGCCCAGGAGAAGGATTCGCCCATCAAGTTCAACCGTAACAGGTCGCGGTCCGTTCCCCGAATTTTGACCTTTTCTCTTCCCACCAGCTCCAGGCGCACTCGCATCGACGTCCGATCTTGCGGCACCAGCACACCGAATTCACCAGGTTCTTTCTGGCACCGGAAATCCGCGCCCTGGTTCTGGCAACTCGTCGTCAAGTAACGCCACGCCAGCACTTCACGGTGAACAAAAAAGTTGTTGTCCAGAATGGCTGACGTGCTTGGCATCAGAAACGGCTGCTCCGCCGTCTTGGCAGTCGGCGAGGCCGTGATCTTTTCAAGCAGGAAGTCGTTGTTGGGCGTCACCACCAGCGAACCGTTGCCATCGCTCCATTCGTACTTAACCAGATCTGCGGAGCTAGTCATCTCCAGGTCCGACTTCTGACCCGAGGACGAACTGCCAGTTTCCTTCAGCTGCGACTTGACGATGCTGATGCCATTTTCCTGCTTCACGCTGAAAGTCTCAGTCACTACACGCTGGCCTTTGACGAAAACCCCGAACGAGCCCGCATCGATCTGCTTGCCGCCCGCCGGCTTGTCTTTCTTGTCGCCGGCATACAAAATCGTTGCGCAACCTAGAACCGCCAGCGTTCCCCACCGCATCCGCGCCATCAGAGTCACTGCTTTTCTCCTCGCCCTCGGCGGCTTCTATCTTTAACTGCGTGGATCTTTAGAACGTGGACCCAAGCCCAACCCTTGAATCACTTCGGCCGCAATCTCCTGGACAGTCTTCCCGCTGGTCTCCTGCCTAAAGGATGCCTTCATGTAATGCCGCCTTCGTGTCTCGCAGAGCTCAGCAAAACGTCCCAGACTACCCAGCAACGGGCGGTCAATACCTTCCTGCTCGGCCTGCTGGCAGCAGCGTCGCCACAATTCATCCACCTCAGCGTCCAAAAAGACGGTCGGAACGCCTCCCGATTCGATCAGCGCGGCATTGTCTTCCTGCACAAAAGCCCCGCCTCCGAGGGCTACAATTCTTTCGGCGCCGGTCCGCAACTCCCCCAACAGCTCTTTTAAGGCTGCATGTTCGGACTGGCGAAATCCCGATTCTCCAGAATCCCGGAAGATTTCGGGCACCTTGCGCTGATCCCGCCGTTCAATCCGCTCGTCAAGGTCCTCAAACGTCCAGCCCAGCTGTTCGGCCAGGACGCGACCGACACTACTCTTGCCCGCGCCCATGAAACCGACCAGGATTACGGCCCGCGTCCTGGATCGAGAACCTGGTCTCGGAGCCTTACGGCCAAGCGTACCAAGCCCTTTGGTCTTTTCCGGGCCTTGAGCAGACCGTTTGCGCCGAGCCGGTTTTCGCTTCGTTTTCTTTATTGTTTTTCGGAGCGTTTTCTGAGATGAATCTTACCACTGAACGTGCGCAGTACCACTGTAGAGGAGACTGCCACTCGACCCATGGTACCTGCAAAGGCACGTCCCTTATCGAGGGGAAACCAGGTGTGGTTTTTGGGTTGAAGAGGAATATCGTCGTGCACTTCTCCGCGCACGGAGCGGGCGCTCACGTCGGCGGATGTCCATTCCGGAATGGTGGCTTCGATATCGCCGCTGTGGCTGGTCAGCCGGTATTCCCCGCTGCTGCCGAAGTCGCCGATGTAATTGATTCTGCCGCTGGTCGAAACTACCTGCACCAGTGGGCCGGTTACACCGTTCAGGGTAACGTCTCCGCTCAGCGAGTCGACCTCGACGTGGCCGTTCTGAATATTATCCAGATTTACTGCTCCGTTCATGGTCTTCACATGCACATGGGCGTCCGAGATGTCGCGAACGTCTACCATCGCCCCCGGACCCTCCAGGCTGACATCGCCGTGCAGCTTCTCGGCGCGCAACGACCCGGTGTTGGAGTGCAGTGTGATGCTGGCGTCAGCGGGAACTAGAACTTCATAATCGACGCGTCCTGAGTCGGCGTCGGCACCGGCCAGCAAGTGCGACTGAATGTCCACGCGGTTGCCGTTCTGGTTCTTGTCCACCTCGACCTTGTCGGAATGCAGAAAAGCGTTCACGACCACAGTATTGTTCACCGATGGCTTGACCGAGATCGAGCCATACGGATTCATGACCGACACGCCGGCTTTCGGCCCCACCGAGAAGCGATACTCCCTCTTGCTCTCGGCCACCAGCGTGCCCGCCACGATCACGCCAACCACAATCAGTTTTGCCGTGCGTCTGCTTACCATATTGCAACTCCCCTAAGGCTGCTGACCTGCGCTCTTGGTAAAGCCTGTTCGAAATTTTCCTTCATTATGGCAGAGGACGGTCCATCGCCATCTCAAAAAGCATGGATTTCTGCTGGTAGGCGTCCATCAGCGACCGCCGGGCATCCTCGTCGTTCGGACTCTCGTCCACTACGCCCTGGGCATCGCGGATCGATTCATTCACCTGCCGCAAGTTCTCGGCATATTGCGTCTTCATCTCCGGAGAGTTATCCGCAACCTCTTGCATCAGGTCGTCGTCATTCAGGTCGGAGGCGTTCGCTACCGGCACGGTCACCGAGGCCTGTCGGGCCAACTGATTGGGCAGTGACTCCCGCCGGACGTAGATTCCCACAGCCAGCAACAGCACCGCCGCCAAGGGCACCAGCCACCTTGCCACTCCCCATCGAGCCGCAAAAGAGGGTATAGGCGACCAGGCAGCACGTGGCGGACGGATCAGCCCCTCTCTCCGCAATGCGATCTCAATGGAGTTCCAAACCCTCGGACTGGGTTCCTCCGCCGCTTGCAGTTGGCTGGCAGCCGCGACGATCTGATTCAATTCTTTCACCAGCGCTGAGCACGCTGCGCACGCCCTGAGGTGGACACGCTGTTCCACACTGTTGCCGTCTTCTACTTCCGCCAAGCTCTGCTGCAGCTCAACGCAATTCATAACCTCTCCCCAAGTCCTCCGCGGCTCAGACTCTCACCGCAGTTCTTGCGCCCCCGCCCAGGTTGATGCCGTTCAGTAGTTGTCGTTCAGTAGTTAACGCTTGCCTAGCCCGCTCGAGATTTTCCGGCCTTCTCGGCTCTATTCATCTTGAGCAGGTCGCGCAACTTCATGCGCGCCTTGTGCAACTGCGACTTGCTGTTGCCGATCGAGCATCCCGCGATCTTGGCGATCTCATTATGCTCGTAACCCTCAATGTCATGCAGAACAAATATCGTCCGGTAGCCAGGAGGGAGACTGTCCACCGCCCTCTGCAACTGCAGTCGGTCAATGGATCCGGCCAGCGCGATATCGTCCGCTCCGAAATCCCTCTTCGGAGAATCCTCCTCAGCCCCCTGCGTCGTTTCTTCTAGCGAAACCACGGGAAGGCTTTTCTTCCTCAGATGCATCAGCACGACGTTGACCGAAAGCCGATGCAACCATGTCGAAAACGCCGACTCCCCGCGAAACGTTGCGATCTTCCGGTAGAGCTGCAGGAATGCTTCCTGCGCCAGATCTTCGGCCTCCGCTGTGTTAGCCGTCATGCGCAGACACAGCGAATAAACCCGTCGTTTGTGCTTGTCATAGAGCAACTGGAACGCTTCCGCGTCCCCCAGCTTGGCCCGTTCAATTAACTCGGCTTCGCTAGGTTCAGTGCCCTGTAGCTGTCGTGGCTCGGTCAAGTTGCCTATTCCGGCCGCACTCACTGGGATGCGGCATAAGTAGTTTGTGTTGTATCGTTTGCGGGGCTCTACGGTAACCGAAGTACCCTCCGGGGTTCCAGAATATCAGAGTATTTCTACCGATCTTCGGATATCCTCGGCCAACCTAAATCCCCGCCCAGATCATGCGGAAAACCTTTGACAATCGCGGGCTTTCGATCAATCGACTCACATGAGACCTCAAACCCTGATTGAGCCGGAGAGTCGCAACTTCCGTAAATTGGTAGTTTGCAGCATCCCTAGTACTTCACAATCGCGGCAAACGACTTCGGATCGAGCGACGCTCCGCCCACCAGCGCGCCATCGATTTCCTCCTGCGCCATCAGGGAGGAAGCGTTATCCGGCTTTACCGATCCTCCATAGAGAATGCGGAGCTTGGACGCGAAATCCTCGCCGAACACTTCCGTAGCTTCCCGGCGGATCACTGCATGCGCCTCCGCAGCCAGTTCCGGAGTCGCCGTCTTGCCCGTCCCAATCGCCCACACTGGCTCATAGGCCACGACCAGCTTCGCGGCTTTCTTGGCGGAGATGGCATGGAAGGCCCGCACACACTGGCGTCGCAGCACGTCGTCGGTAAGCCCGGCCTCGCGTTCCTCCAAGACCTCGCCCACGCAACAGATTGGCGTAAGGCCAGCCTCCAGCGCGGCTTTCAGCCTTAGGTTCACGGTGTCGTCAGTCTCGCAAAAGTACTGCCGCCGCTCCGAGTGTCCAATGATGGCATGGGTCACACCCACTGCCAGCAGCATAGCCGCGGAGGTTTCCCCTGTGAAGGCGCCTTCCGGTTTCCAGTGTACGTTCTGGCTCCCGATAGCCACATTTGAGCCTTTCGCCGACTCCAGCGCAACCGCCAGATCAACGTCGGGGGCACAAACCACGATCTCGTCGCGGCTGTGGCCGGAGACCAGCGGCAGGAAGTCATGAAAAAACTTGCCGGTCTGTTCCGGCGTCTTGTACATCTTCCAATTGGCGGCAATCAGCTTTTTTCTCATGAGGATCCCTTCTCGATTTTGTAAGAGGAAGAGGAAGCAGACTCTGGATCGCGCGACGCCTCGGCGGCCCGCGTGTAGGCCCTCAAAGTGGCGGCATCAAACAGCACAAAGCGCACTTTGCGCACATGGTGAGCCGAAGCCAGAGCCTCAACCGTGGAGGCGACGGCGATGGGCGCTGCTTCCAGCGCCGGGTATCCGAAAGCCCCGGTCGAGATGGCAGGAAAAGACAAAGATCTGAGGCCATACTGATCGGCCAGTCGAATAGACTCGCGATGACAACTCGCCAGCTGTTCGGCTTCTCCAGTCTCACCGCCGCGATACACCGGGCCAACGGTGTGGATCACATGTTTTGCCGTCAGGCATCCGCCGGTAGTGATGACAACTCTTCCTGGGGCCAGGCTTCCGATCTCGCTCACGATCCGCCCGCATTCGGCGAGCACGGCAGGTCCGCCCGCTCGGTGAATGGCGCCATCCACTCCCCCTCCGCCCAGAAGAGACGAGTTGGCCGCGTTCACAACCGCATCGGTGGTTTCGAGAGTAAGGTCGGCTGGACCCTGGAACTCGATGGTCTTCCCGCCGTCCAGCACGATCCGAATTCTGAAATCTGGCACGACCGTGTCCAAGCCGCTCACTTCTTGTCCGTCAGCGCTTCGACTCCCGGCAGTTTCTTGCCTTCCAGGAATTCCAGCGACGCCCCACCGCCAGTCGAGATATGCGTCATCTTGTCCGCAACTTCGGCCCCATGCACCGCCGCGACCGTATCTCCGCCGCCCACAATCGAAATCGCCCCCACGTTTTCCGCCACGGCTTCGGCAACCCTGAACGTCCCTCGCGAAAATCCCGGAACTTCAAACACGCCCATCGGCCCGTTCCAGACAATGGTGCGCGCTCTTGAAATCTCCTCCGAGAACAGCTCAATGGTCTTCGGCCCAATGTCGAGCGCCATGCGATCGGCGGGAATCGCCTGGCCTTCACCGATCTGCTGCACCACGGCGTTGGTCTCAGGCTTCATCGCAACGACGTGATCAATCGGCAGCAGAAACTTCACATTTCGTTGCTTCGCTTCCTCCAGCAGTTGCCGCGCCAGATCCACTTTGTCGGCTTCGAGCAGCGATTTGCCAATCTCGTGTCCCTGCGCCTTCAGGAACGTGTAGGCCATTCCGCCGCCGATGATAAGCGAGTCGACCTTGTTCATCAGATTCCGAATCACGCCGATCTTATCGCTGACCTTGGCGCCCCCCAGAATCGCCACAAACGGCGGCTCCGGATGCTCCAGAGCTTGGCCCAGATACTTCAATTCCTTCTCCATGAGCAAACCAGCCGCCGATTTCGCCACGAACTTCGTAATGCCCACGGTAGATGCATGCGCCCGATGCGCCGTCCCGAAGGCATCATTAACGTAGAAATCAGCCAGCGTTCCCAACTGCTTGGCAAACTTCTCGTCGTTGGCTTCCTCCTCGGCATGAAACCGGAGATTCTCCAGAAGCAAGGTCTGACCTTTTTCCAGTTGCGTGGCCACTTCCTCCGCCTCCGGCCCCACGCAGTCGGGGCAGAAGCCCACGTTCTCTCCGCGCGCCAGCTCTTTGTCCAGCACCATGCGGAGGCGCTCGGCCACCGGCTTCAGACTCATCTTGAGGTTGGGCTTGCCCTTGGGCCGCCCGAGATGGGAGGCCAGAATCAATCTCGCCCCGTGCCGCAACGCGTATTCAATAGAGGGCAGGGTTTCGCGGATGCGCGTGTCGTCCATAACGCGGCCATCTTCCAGAGGAACATTGAAGTCGACGCGCATGAAGATGCGGTTGCCATTGAGCGGCAGATCACGGATGGACAGTTTGGACATTGGCTGGTTCGTCCTTAATAGAAACGTAGCGCCGCCGTCCCGGCGGCTGTCCCTTCGACAAGCTCACGGCAGGGCAGTGCGGGCGGCCTCGCCCGCACGTCTGCATGCCAGCAAGACGCTGGCGCTACAAACCTTTACCCGCGATGTAGTGAATCAGATCCCGCACGCGGCAAGAGTATCCCCATTCGTTGTCATACCAGGAGATCACCTTGACGCAATTGCCGCCCACCACCAGAGTCATAGGCGCATCAACGATGGAAGAACGCGGATCACCCTTAAAGTCCGACGAAACCAGTTCATTCTCCTCGTAGCCTAGATAACCCTTCAGCGGCCCGGCCTCCGACGCCTTTTTCAGCGCCGCATTGACTTCTTCCTTAGTCGTCTTCTTTTCGACCCACGCTACCAGGTCGACCACCGACACATTCGGCGTGGGCACGCGCATGGAGAAGCCATCCAGCTTTCCGGCCAACTCAGGAAGGACAAGCTTGAGGGCTTTCGCCGCGCCCGTGGACGTAGGAATCATGTTGATCGCTGCGGCTCGCGCCCGGCGCAGGTCCTTGTGCGGGAAGTCGAGAATCACCTGATCGTTGGTATAGGAGTGAATCGTGGTCATCGTCCCGCTGACAATCTTGAACGTGTCATTGATCACCTTGGCGATCGGCGCCAGACAGTTCGTAGTGCAGGAAGCATTGGAAATAATGTGATGCTTGGCGCCGTCGTACTTCTCCTGATTCACACCCAGCACCAGCGTGATATCCTCATTCTTGGCGGGAGCCGAGATGATCACCTTCTTCACCGACCCGCGCAGGTGTTTCTTGGCGTCGTTTGCGTCGGTGAAGTGTCCGGTTGACTCAATCACCACCTGAGCGCCCACCGACTCCCAGGGCAGCGCCCCCGGATCTCTCTCCTTGAACACCTTGATCGTTTTGTTATCGATGGTGATGTTATCCGCGCCCGCCGTGATCTTGTTGGGCAGGTTGCCGAGAATGGAATCGTATTTCAGCAAGTGTGCCAGTGTCTTCGGGTCGGTGAGATCGTTGACTGCCACGAATTCCAGGTTGGGATCGTTCAGCGAGGTCCGCAGCACGTTGCGGCCGATGCGTCCGAATCCGTTAATGCCAACTTTGATTGCCATGGTTTCTCCGTTCTTAAGTTCTTATGAATGCGACCCCAGAAAGCTTCCTGAGCCGGTATGTAGACAGATGATGTTAGCAGGACAGGGAACTGCCGTAAATGATCACGCCCCTGATTCAGAAGGTTTTGGTTCCCGTCACAGAATCAGGTGCGCTTTATGTTACGGGAAGCTTAATTCCAGGAACGCATCCGCCCTGCTGAAGGGCGACGTTAACCGCGCCATTAAATACTTCCGATTGACAGTCTGCCGCGCATGAGCCCACTCTTCCGGCGGCAGGATGCGCGCCTGCGCCGCAATCTCCGGCCCAGTAACTTTCCCTCGAATTGTGCAGGGAGCAACCGTCACCTGCGGATTATTGCGAATGCGCTTTGTTTTCCCCATATCGCTGCGGGTCATGACATACAGCGTATCGCCGTCTTCTCCAAACCATACCGGAGTTGCGACCTTTGCCCCATTCTTGCGAAAGGTCGCGAGAGAGATGTATTTCTGACCGCGGATCGCGGAGGGGATTGCCTCGGACATACCGACATTGTAGCGGACTCTATTCGGCTGTCGCTTGTGGTTCGTCCGGAGGTTTGATCAATTGATCCCGCCCGCTCTTCTGTGTTAAAAGCCTTGCATGCGCAAATGGATGCGGGAGCGCTTGCAGCGCAAGAAAAAGACGCCTGTAGAGCCCTCCGATCAGCCTGCCCCCCCGCCCTTGCAGCCGGCCTATTTTGACGCGGAGCAAACCCCCAGTCCGGCTCCCGATGCTGGAAAGATCGAGTCGGAAATCTCCTCCCCGCCCCCGCCGGAGCGGGAAGTTCGACCGGCGCGCAGGGCGCGTTCAATCCCCCAGGAACAGCCGTCTGAAGAACGGTCCTCCGAAGAACGATCTCCTGCAGAACGATCCCGTGAAGAACGACCGTCCGGAGACCAACCGTTCGGGGAACAGCCCACCACTCAGCAGGCTGCCCCAACGGGTTCCGGATCAACCGGCCGCGGGCGCCGTCGTCGCGGCGGGCGCGGACGGGGTGGCCGTGGGCGCGAGCAGGCGGTAGCTCAGGCCTTCGCTCCCGCTGCAGTGAAAGGCTCTGTCCCCGTGGTTCCAGTAGAGCCGGCCGAGGACGAGTTTGCCGACACCGGAGAGGCGGAAGCACCGACTCCAACTTCCACGCCCGTGGCGGCGCCGAGGGCGCCAGCGACTCCTGCAGCGGCGCAACGCGCTCCGAAAGGTGTGGTGGTGCTCGCCATAGGGCTGCCGGGCTCGGGCAAGAGTTCGTGGTTCAAGCGTCACAACGTCGTCCCACTCTCCAGCGACATGGTGCGCTCGCTGCTGTTTGACGATGTACGCGAGCAGCGTTTTCAAGACCTCGTATTTTCGAACCTTCGCTCGATGCTGAAAGCCAGGCTCATCGCCAAGCGCCCCATGAATTATGTGGATGCGACCAATCTCACACCGCAGGAGCGGCAGCATTGGATCAAGCTGGCCAAGGACTACCAATATGAGGTGCATGCCGTTTTCTTCGACGTGCCGCTGGAAGTTTGTCTCGATCGCCACCAGCGCCGTGACCTCGTCGTTCCCGAGGATGTGATGCGCCGCATGGCGGCCAAGCTCAAGCCTCCCGCATTCGAAGAGGGCTTCGCAAAGATCACGGTCGTCCGGGTAAAGAAGAAAGATTCAGAGGAAGCCTAACCCACCTGTCATCCCGAGCAAAGCGAGGGATCTTGGTGTTTGCCTGCAGCTGCAGTGTCGGCGGCGCAGGCAAGGGCCAAGGTCCCTAGGCGATCGCGGAATGATCATACTGTACTGGGCGGTTGACCGGGCTTCTCACTCGTTGGATAATGGATCGATTGCCCCCTCGTTCAACGGCTAGGACACCTGCCTCTGGAGCAGGCTATCGGGGTTCGAATCCCTGGGGGGCAGCCAATCTTCTCAAACGCTTCCAGGTTCTCCTTTTCCTCTGCCTGAACTCTCTGGAAAATCCGGCCATGATGGTATAAGCTTCTGACCCCACAAGCAGCATTCATTCGTTTTAATGAATGCTTTCATGCCAAAGGTTCGATCCATGAGGTGGAACATGATTTGCTCCTGCAGTTCCCCGAAGATTTCCCATCGTCTGCGACTTTCCGCAGTCGTCATCACTGCATTCCTGCTGCTCGCGTCTGCTTCCGCAGCTGCTTCGGCCGCCTATGTCCGCGTCGACCAGGTTGGATACGAAGCTGGCAATTCCCCTTTTCATGCCTATCTCATGTCCACTGCGTCGGAATCCGGGGCAACGTTCAGCGTCATCAATTCCGCGGGGCAGACCGCTTATTCGAGTGCAATCGGCACGCTGCTCGGCACCTGGAGCAATAGCACGAAGCTGGTTTATGACGTGTACGCTCTCAACTTTTCCGTCCCCGGCGGCGATGTTTACACCATCTCCGTGCAAGGACCGGTGGCGGCTGCCTCGCCGCAGTTCGCCGTCGATGCCCCGAACGTGCTCTATCCCGGCTTGCTTCTGAACACGCTCTGGTTCTACGAGACCGATCGCGACGGGCCCGATTACATCCCTAACGCCCTGCGCACCGCGCCCGGTCACCTGAATGACGAGAGCACGACCGTCTTCGATACTCCCCCGCTGAACAGCAACGACCTCATCACTACGAAGGGAACGGCGCTCGATTCAACGGGAGCGGTGATCGACGGTGCGGGCGGCTGGTGGGATGCAGGCGACTACATGAAATACGTAGAGACTGTGAGCTATGCCACCACTCTCATGGAAATTGGGGTTCGTGATTTTCCCAACCAGATGGGACCGAATGCTCCACGAAATCCCGCAGCGCCCCCGGCTTCAGTCTCCTACGCCGGCAACGCCTCGGGAGCGCCAACCTCCGCTGACTTCTCGGCGGAAGCGCAATTCGGCTTCGCGTGGCTGATGAAGATGTGGGACGACAGCAGCAAAACTCTCTATTACCAAGTCGATAACAGCCAGGACTGGCAGCATTTTCCCAATCTGGAAACCGAATACGATGTTTGGACTCTCCCGCAGGCCGCTGACGACTACGAGGGCTGCACGAATGACTACTTCTATATCTGCTACCGGCCCGGATTTATCGCCGCAGCCGCCGGCTCGCAAATCAGTCCCAACCTGGCGGGCCGATTGGCTGCCGCGTTCGCCGAGTATTACCAACTTTATCAAACCACCAATCCAGCCACGGCAGCGCAGGCGCTGCAAAACGCGGAAGACATTTTCGCGCTCGCCGATACTTCTTTCAGCGATCCGGCGAACTCGGTGAACAGCGGCACTTGCAGTTCCGGGTGTCTTCTCACCATCACCCCCTTCGACGGCTATCCGGAGACGGTATGGGATGACGACATGGAACTGGGCGCAACCGAACTTTACTTCGCATTAGCCACGGCGCAAGGCAGCCTGCCCGCCGGACTGCCGGTAACCAACCCCAACACCTATCTGACCGACGCGGCCCAACATGCGTCAAACTACATCACCAGAATTTATGACACCGGCAATGAAGACACCCTCAATCTCTACGATGTCAGTGGACTGGCCCACTTCGAACTCTATCGCGCGCTGGGCATGGCGGGAAATCCTTCCGGTCTGGCAGTCAATCAATCCACCATGCTCGCTGCGCTGAGGAACCAGGTCGGCGTGGCGATTACTCAGTCTGGAACAGATGCATGGGGGTTCGGTGTTCCCTGGGAAAATGGCGACACTACATCGCATGGCGGCGGCCTTTCGGTGATGGCGAGCGAGCTCTATGATCTGACCGCTTCGAATACCTACAACACCTATGCGCAGACATGGCTGGGCAACGTGCTCGGCGCCAATTCATGGGGATCGTCGTTCATCGTGGGCGACGGCAGCACCTTTCCCAACTGCATCCAGCATCAGGTAGCGAATATTGCGGGAGCACTGGATGGAACCTCGGGCGGCACGCCGATCTTGTGGGGCGCTGCGTCCGAAGGCCCGGACAGCGCGGCAACCTCCGGAACGCTGCCGGGAATGATTCTCTGTCCGGCGAATGGCGTGGACACCTTCAAGAAGTTCAACGGAAATGATGGCAAGTACAACAGCTCGCAAGCGGCGGTTTACCAGGATAACGTTCAGTCCTACAGCACCACCGAACCTGCCATCGACCTGACTTCGACGTCGTTTTTGATGTTTTCCTGGAGAATCGCTGGCCACCCCAGCGCCTGGACCAGCGCGAAGATTTCCGCTCATCCCGGAACTATTTTCCCGGGTGATGGTGACTCAAGCACATGGGTGACTGCGACCGTGAAGAGCACCGGACGCGCCGGAGCCGGCGGAAAGGTTCGATTCTATCTCGGCAGCGCGCGCGGCAAGCTGCTCGGCGCAGCTTCGCTGCATGATTGCTCTCAGTCCCAATCGACCGCTGTTTTGCAGGTGCGAGCTTCAGATCTTGCAGCCGGTTCTAACGAAATCATCGCCTATTTTCCCGGCGACGACGCTAATGGTCCCTCTACTTCTCTCCCCGTCCGTGTAACCGTAAAGTGAGGACGCGACGCAAGCTTCAGATCGCAGAAAGCTGCGCTATTTAGTTAGAGTGTCAAGGTCCGACGCAGCGGAGTCGATGAGCGCGGCTTCGCTTTCCAGCACCTTCGCGACCCGCACGATCTCGGTGTCAGCTTCCTGCCAGCGCCGTTGCTCGATGGCCTCGCGAATCCCCGGCATCGTCTTAGGCGAGTATCCGCTGTAGACGCCGGGAGCGTAAATCATGTGCTTGTACCAGGGGCGGCGCGGAAGACCCGCGGGATCGGTGAGTCGGCGTTCACTTTGCATCAGCTTCTGATTCAGCGCTGCCAACTGCTTGTCGCTCCCGGCGAACCCCGCGGCTTCGGCTTTATTGAATGCGGACTTGTAACGCTCGGCACTCTTAGTGAGTACCTCGAGGGCGTTCTCCAGCGGTGCGAAGTTCAAGTGTGGAGGAATGTCTTCGGTCGGAGGCGCGACCGTCGGGTTGCGCGGATCGAATGCCGCTTGAAATGCGCCTTCCTTCAACTCCATCTCGCGTTCATGAGCTTCATCCTGTTTGGTCTGCAGGAGCTTTTGCAAGTCTTTGTCGTACTTCTGCATGGTGTCGGCGAAATCGGTGAACTCATAAGGCAGAACGTCGGCGTCCGCCATTCGCATCACCGCGGTGCCGATGGTCTGCGAAAGCGCAACCCCGTAGGCAAAATTGGTATCGGAGAAATGTGTGTACCAGTAGAAATCATCGTAGATGGAGTGGTAGATCCCGGCATTGTCTTCACCGATGTACGCAAGATTGAGAGACGAGACTCCAAGGTGGTCGACAAACGCCGTGTAATCGGTTCCGGACCCGAGAGCGGTCATACGCAAGTCCGCCCGCTGGCGCAGCTCTTTGCGGTCTTCGTCGGACTTGGCGTTGGTAATGCCGGCCAGTCGCTCGCGTTCGAACGCTGAAAGCTTGCTCTCCGGATCTTCGACACTGCGGGCCACATTATTCATGAAGTGCTCCAGCGAGTGTGATCCCTCCATCATCAGATAGCCCCGGTCGTTGCCATCGGAGTTGATATAGACAGCAGCATGTTCCTGTAACTCGCGCCCGTGGGTTTCGGCCCAGGCGGTCGAACCCAGCAGCATCGGTTCCTCGCCGTCCCAGGCACAGTAGACGATGGTGCGCTTGGGCTTCCAGCCCTGCTTGAGGAGTTCGCCGAACGAGCGCGCTTCTTCCAGTAACGTGACCTGGCCTGAGATGGGATCCTCCGCGCCATTCACCCAGCCATCGTGATGGTTGCCGCGCACCACCCATTCATCGGATTCAGACGAGCCCGGAATGCGGGCGATGATGTCGTTCACGTCCTTCACGTCCCAATTGAATTCAAGCGCCAGGTGCACCTTCGCAGCCCCCGGACCAACGTGATACGCGATCGGCAGCGCCCCGCGCCATTCCTCTGGCGCAAGGGGACCGGTGAGAGCCGCCAGCAGCGGCTGCGCATCTCCGTAAGAGATGGGCAGAGTCGGAATCTTTGTGATGCTGGGAGCGTTACTTGCCGTCATGCGCGGAGCGTTCGGATCACCCCGGTCAGGAGTCAGCGGATCACCGGGATAGTTAGACGCAAAGTCCATCACACTGCCGCGCTGCACACCTTGCTCAGGACGCATCGGTCCTTTGGGAAAGACGTCTCCGCCAAAGTAGCCGTCGTCTTTTGGATCTGAGTAGATGAGGCAGCCCACAGCGCCGTGCTCGGCGGCAACCTTGGGCTTGATGCCGCGCCACGAATCTCCATAGCGCGCAATCACAATCGCGCCCTGCACTGAAATCCCGAGGCGCTGAAGGCGCTCGTAATCCTCCGGCAAGCCGTAGTTCACATAAACCAGCGGCGCGGTCACATCTCCGTCGCGGGAGTAGGCGTTGTACGTTGGAAGCTGCTCGTCCCGCTGACCGGAAGTAGGATCCTCTGCTAAAACGGGCTCCTGCAACTTAGCGACGTAATGCGTGGGCGCCACTAGCTCCAGCAGGCGGCGTTTCGGCGTGGGAAAGAGCACTTTGAAGCTTTCAATGTGGGCGTCCAATCCCCACTCTTTGAATTTCGAGAGAATCCATTCTGCATTTTGCTTGTCGTAAGCGGAACCCACGTGGTGCGGCCGCGCGCTCAGCAATTGCATGTAGTCGCGTTGCTTCTGAGCGTCGGGGAGGGCGCGGAACTTGGTTTCCCACTCGCGTTCGGTATTCGCGTTCTTGTTTGAGAATCCATCAAGAGTAGCGTCTTGATTCGATTCCGGTGAATCCGCAAGGGCCGAGTGCAGAAATAAGGCGATGACGAGTAGGGCAAGGATTGAGCGCCGCATGTGCCTCCTGAGATTTGCGAACAAAGAGTATCCCACGGAGAGCCCGATTTTTGATGGAAGCAAAGAATTTTGTGCGAAAGGCCAAAAAGAGCGGCTTGGAGCTGATGGCCCTCCGTTTTCTTTTTGACCCTTCCTCTGGTACGCTGTCGCCGTTCGCGGGAGGCGCCTGGATGAGACTCTACGGTCTGAGAATTCTCGCCGTTATCATTCTTCTTTCAATGTTGAGCAGCATCGTTACCTCACAACAATCTTCTTCTGCCCAGAAGCAGGTCGCCATTCGTGCGGGGCGCCTGATTGACTGCAAAAGCGATACTCCCATTTCGAACGCCCTCATCCTCATCGAGGGCGACAAGATTCTGAGCGTCACCGCTGGCGGCTCTCCGCCCCCAGGCGTCGAACTAATCGATCTCTCCAAGGCCACCGTCCTTCCTGGCTTGGTCGATGCCCACACTCACGTTTTGCTCCAGGGGGATATCACCGCGGAAGATTACGACAAGCAACTCCTCAAACAGTCCAATCCATACCGCGCCATCCTCGCAGCACGCAATGCACAGATCGCGCTCTCCCACGGCTTCACCGTGCTGCGCGACCTCGAGACCGAAGGCGCAATGTACGCCGACGTCGACGTCAAGCAGGCCATTGCCAACGGGGAAATCCCCGGCCCTCACATGCAAGTGGCAACCCGGGCTATGGCTCCCACCGGCATGTACGGCCCCCTGGGATATTCGTGGGAACTCGTTGTGCCGAAGGGCGTGCAGTATGTCGACGGCGTAGACGAAGCGCGCAAGGCGGTCCGCGAGCAGGTCATGTTCGGCGCCGACTGGATCAAGTATTACTCAGACCACGGCTACTTCTACGGTCCCGATGGTGTGTTGCATAGCCACGTCAATTTCACCGACGAAGAAGCCAAAGGCATCGTTGATGAAGCGCATCGCATCGGCAAGAAAGTGGCCGCGCACGCCATCGGCAACGACGGCATCTCGGCGGCTCTGCGAGCAGGTGTCGATACCATCGAGCATGGCGACGGACTCAGCGAGGCTCAAATGGAAGAAATGGCCCGCCGCGGTATCTACTGGGTTCCGACCATCGCGGTCGGTGCGTATGTCGCCTCCGGACGCCAGGGCAACTGGCCGAAGATGGTCGAGACCGAAAAGGCAGCGTTTCAATTGGCGCTGAAAAAGGGGGTCAAGATCGTCCTCGGCACCGACGCCGGCGGCTTCGACTGGAGGGACTTGAACGAAGCCAAAGAATTTGAATACTACGTCAACTACGGCATGACGCCCCAGCAGGCGATTCGAACTGCCACCACCACCGCCGCCGAACTTCTCGGCTGGTCCGACAAAATGGGCACCGTCGAAGCCGGGAAGTGGGCCGATTTGGTAGCCGTCTCCGGCGACCCCCTCAAAGACATAACCGAACTAGAGCGCGTCAAGTTCGTAATGAAGTCAGGCAGTATCTTCAAGAATGAACTCAAATAGCTGCTAATCCGCCCGATTCGCGACGGCTTTCGCCTAAACCAACTCCGGGAAACGCACAAAACTTTACAGCGTAACGCGGCCCGGAGCGGTATGATCCGAGGAAGATGGCACCGAACGTCGGCGCGATGCTATGAAGAGTTCTGGTCTTCGTATCCTGGCGGTCAAGGGTAAGTTGCGTCCGGAGCTCGCCTTTCAATTTCTCTTTCTGCTGCATTTTGTCGCCTTTCATCCGCACGCGTTGCAGGGGCAAGCTGCCACTCCCCCAGTTGGCGGGCGCACCATTCACGGCGTGGTGAAGTCAGGGAATATGCCGATTCCCGGCGCAGGAGTTTCCGCGACAAACCCAGCCACCAAGGAGCAAGTCATCACCTCGACGGATGTCGACGGCACCTACTCATTGCGGATTCCGGCTGATGGACACTACACGGTGCAAGTGCAAATGCCCGCATTCGCCGCCAGTTCGCAGGAAGTAGTGTTGGACGAAACCCATCAGGACGCGCAGACGAATTTTGAACTAGTCCTGCTATCACGCGCCCGCGAGGCCGTCAGTGACAACAACAATGCCCAGCGGCGGACGAATGCGGGCGGGCGTGGCTTCCAGAGTCTTTCGGTATTTCAGAGTGGAGCCGGTCAGGATACCTCCGGTGGCTCCATGAGCGACATAGTCCCATCCGGCATGCCGGTTCCCGGCATCGCGCCGGACAGCGCTACGGAATCCGTGGCGGTTTCAGGCAACACCTCCAACGGCTCTAATTCCTTCAACACGATGAGCCCGGACGAAATGCAGCAGCGCTTCAACGACGCCCGTCAACAGGGAGGAGGATTCGGCGGCGGCGCCGGATTTGGCGGTCCGGGCGGAGGTTTCGGAGGCGGTGGTTTTGGTGGTGGCGGTTTTGGCCGGCGGGGTTTTGACATCAATCGCCCGCATGGATCGCTGTATTACGGCGTCGGCGATTCAGCCTTGAATGCCTCGCCGTTCTCGATTACTGGCCAGCCCACCGAAAAACCTGCCTACCTGCAGAATAGTTTCGGCGGCTCCGTGGGCGGCCCGCTGAACATCCCCCACATCTACCACGGCGGCAGCAAGACTTTTTACTTCGTCAATTACAACGGCAAGCGTGCGGAGAATCCTTTCGATCAATTCTCGACAGTACCGACGCTGCAAGAGCGTCAGGGAAACTTTTCCGGTGTCACGTACACCTCAGGACCCGAGGCCGGACAGCCGGTAGAGCTGTTCAACCCCATCACCAACACTCCATACGCAGGCAACATTATTCCGGGATTCAGCTCGCAAACGTGTCCCTCGACCGGGTCCGCCAGCGGCGCAGCAGGATTACTGCAATATATTCCTTGCCCGAACCTTCCCGGCAATTACCAGAACTTTCACTATGTGACCTCCGCTACCAGCGACAGCGACGATCTGAACATACGCATAAACCACACCATCGGCGCGGCGCCCGTGCGCGGCCCCAGGGGCGGAGGCCGCAACGCCCCGCGCAACAGCTTGCAGATTGGCTTTCATTACCACGGGTCGAGCGCCAACCTCACAAATCCGTTCCCCAGCGTCGGCGGCAACACCTCGGTCCGCAGCTTTGATGTGCCTGTCTCTTACACGCGCAGTATCGGCAAGCTGACCAACATTGTGCGGGCGGATTTTAACCGGAGCCGGACGCGCACCCAAAATCTTTACGCTTTCAATGACGACATCGCGGGAGCGCTCGGTATCACGGGAGTTTCGCAAAATCCCTTCGACTGGGGCTTGCCGAATTTGTCCTTCACCGACTTCGCCAACCTGCAAGACACCACTCCTGTACTCACGCGAAATCAGACCTACACCTTCTCCGACAATGTGATCTGGAATCACGGCAAGCACACCTGGCGCTGGGGCGGAGATTTCCGTCGTGTCCAGGTAAATACGGAAACTGACGGCAACCCGCGCGGCTCATTCGTTTTCACCGGTCTCAACACTTCGGAAATCAGCGGCGGCCAACCCGTGGCCGGGACGGGATACGATTTCGCCGACTTTCTGCTCGGGCTACCGCAGCAAACTTCCGTGCAGTTCAACGACAGCAACCACGGCAACCACTTCAGGGGCAACTACTGGGATTTATACGCGCAGGATGAGTGGAAGATGCGCGCGAATCTGACCCTTAATCTCGGAGTGCGCTATGAATACGTCTCTCCACTTACTGAAGTGAACAATCTGATTGCGAATCTCGACCTTTCTCCAGGAGTGCTGGTGCAAAATCCTGCGCTCGCGCTGCAGGTCACTCCTATCGAGCCCGGGCAAGCCGGGCCATACTATGGTCCTTTGCCCGACAGTCTGGTGCGTCCCGACCGCAAGAACTTTGCCCCCCGCGTCGGCTTTGCCTGGAAGCCGTTTTCAAAAACAGTGGTGCGCGGTGGATATGGCATCAACTACAACACCGGCGCGTATCAGGGCATCGCCCAGCAACTTGCTTTGCAACCGCCGTTTGCCACTACGTCGACAAATGTTCAGGCGGCTTTCCCATCTCCTCCAAACCTGACGTTGCAAGACGGATTTCCCGCGCCCACCGGCATCACCAATAATTACGCGGTGAATCCGAATTACCGGCTGGGCTACGTCCAGATTCGTAATCTGGATATTCAACAGCAGATTCGTCCCACCCTGCTCCTGAATATTGACTACACCGGTACCAAGGGAACGAATCTCGACATTCTGGAAGCGCCCAACCGAACAGCGACCGGGATTCGCATTAGCGAGGTTGACGCCTTCACCTACGAAAGCTCATCGGCAGATTCAGAAGCCAATGCAGCCTCAGTGCGGCTGCGCAAGCGCTTGGCAAAGGGATTTTCGATCGGCGGTACCTACACATTTTCCAAGTCACTCGATGACGCATCTTCTATCGGTGCGGGAGCAACCTCAGCGGCGAGTACACCTGGACTGGGTGGGGGTGGGACCGGCGCGGCTGGAAGCGGGCCTGCCACGAGCGGAGGTGCCGCTAACGTTGCGCAAAATCCCTTCAATCTATCAGCCGAGCGCGGCCTTTCGAGCTTTAACCAGACCCACAAATTCACCGCGGACTATTTATTGGAGCTACCCTTCGGCCACGACAAGCGCTGGCTCACCGGGAACACTCCGGCGCGCGCCATTTTGGGTGACTGGCAATGGAGCGGCGATTGGACGATCGCTTCCGGCCTACCCTTTACCCCACGACTGCTGGGCGACATCGACGACGTGAATGCTGGAACGAACGGCACGCTGCGACCGGACTTGGTTCCCGGACAATCCGTGAGCCTGTCGAACCACTCGATTACGGAATGGTTCAATACCGCCGCGTTCATCGCCCCTCCCACGGGACAATATGGCAACGCGCGCCGCAACAGCGTCATAGGCCCCGGCAGCAAAGTGTTCGACATGGCATTCACTAAGATCTTTCCCCTGAAAGCGTCGCGCACGTTTGAGTTTCGAGCCCAGGCCACCAACATTTTCAACATACCGAATTATTCCTCGATCGATACCACGCTGAACTCGCCTACTTTTGGCCGGGTTACGGCGGTCGGGGCCATGCGGCAGTTCACGATGACGGCACGTTTTCGCTTCTGAGGCTTTCGTTTCTGAGGAAAGAGCATCGCTATGACTTTCATCCCGACCCGATTCGCAGATAAAACTGTCGCGACGCTGCTTGTGCTCGTGCTCCTGTGCGCGGCTGCGCCTTCGCAGCAAGAGCCCGAGTACGTCCTTCATGTGGAATCGGATCTCGTCCTGGTGAACGTCACGGTCAGGGACAAGAACGGAAAGTTTGTCGAAGGATTGAAGCCGGAGGATTTCACGATCCTCGAAGACAACAAGCAGCAGAAGATTCTTTCCTTCGACGTGGAGAACGTCGATGCCGTCCCAGCGTTGGATGTGGCCCAGGCAAAGCCGCTGCCGGAGTCGGCGCCCGCGCAGAAGGCTCCGGTAACTTCCCCGGCAAACACTGCGGCCCAATTCAAAGACCGACGCCTCATTGTATTGTTCTTTGATCTCTCTGCCATGGAGCCCGACGAAATCGACCATGCAGTTACATCAGCCGAACATTATGTCGACACGCAGATGGCGCCCGCAGATTTGGTTTCGATCGTTTCTCTGGGAAGTTCGCTGCAGGTGAATCAGGACTTCACGACTGATCATGCTCTGCTGAAGAAAGAGTTGCAGGCATTCAGTACGGGCAGCGGTCAAGGCTTCGAGGAAGGCACCACGGGCACCACCGAGGGAACGCCCGACACGGGTCAGCCATTTACGGCCGACGATACGGAATACAACATTTTCAATACTGACCGCCGGCTGGAGGCTTTGCGATCCGTGGCAGAGAAGCTGGCCTACGTTCAACAGAAGAAGTCGCTGATTTATTTCTCCAGCGGCATGGACCGCACCGGCATTGAAAATCAATCGGAGCTGCGCGCTGCCGTAAATGCGGCGGTCCGTTCCAACCTGGCGATCTACACCATGGACATGCGCGGCCTGCAGGCTCTGGTGGCCGGCGGAGAGGCCCAGAATGCCAGCCTGCGCGGCGTTTCGGCGTATTCCGGACAGGCGACCCTTAACGCTTTGAATTCGAACTTCACGACGCAGGAAACGCTGGTAACTCTGGCCAGCGATACCGGCGGACGCGCTTTTCTCGATTCCAACGACTTCAGCAAGATTTTCAAGGGCGTGCAGCAGGATACCTCAACTTACTACCTGCTCGGCTATCACAGCACGAACCCCGCGCGCGACGGGCATTACCGGCGCATCGTTGTGAAGATGAATGGGAAGAGCAATGTTCCAGGCGCGAAGGTCGACTACCGCCGCGGCTACTACGCGCCCGCGGATTTCAAGCATTCCACCGAGGACGACAAAGAGCGGCAGCTTGAGGAGGAACTCGCCTCCGAAATGCCAGCCACGGATTTGCCGCTGTACCTGGGCGTCGCTTACTTCCGCTTGGAAGGCAACAAGTTCTTCGTTCCCATGTCCCTGGTCGTGCCCGGATCGCAGATTCCGTTCGTCCGCAACAGCGACCGCGACAAAGCGACCCTGGATGTGATTGGAATGGTGCTCGATAGCGAACACCATCCCCTAAACAGAATTCGCGAAACCGTCAAGCTCGCCGTGAACACGTCGACCGAAGTGCAAAAAAAGAATGTGCAGTATGACAGCGGGATGAGCCTGCTGAGCGGCAAGTATCACCTGAAATTCGTGGTGCGCGAGAATCAAACCGGCCGCATGGGATCTTTCGAAACCGACATCGACGTCCCAGACTTGAAAACGCAGCCCCTGAAGATGAGTTCGGTAGTGTTGGCCAGCCAGATTCAACCGGCAAAGAAGGGCACAAATCCGAACCCGCTGATCCATGACGGTTCTGAAATTGTTCCGAGCATCACGCATGTTTTCTCGGCCACGCAGCACCTGTTTCTCTATTACGAAGTCTACGATCCAGCAAAACCCGCGGCTGCAGCCACCGCAACAGCCGCACAAGACAAGCCGGGCATACGGCTCTTGACCAATGTCGCGTTCTTTCAGGGTAAAGCCAAGGCCTATGAGAGTTCGTTGGTGGAGTTGACCGAATTAAATGCGCGAGAGCGCAAGGCCGCCGTCTTCCAACTTGATGTGCCGCTCACGTCGCTCAAGCCTGGCTTTTATACCTGCCAGGTAAACGTGATCGACGACGCCGGCGGTCACTTCCTCTTTCCGCGCCTGGCGTTGTTGATTCGGACAGAACCCAAGATCTGACAAATTTAAAGCACTGTCATCCTGAGCGGAGCAAGACGCCCAAGAATTGGGCCTCTTGCGGAGTCGAAGGACCCCTATAAGCTCACAATCTCCCGCGTAAGATCTGACCACGACGCGAAGGCCCGCGACTCAGCTCCCCACATACCGTGCATACAAACTGCGCGCAACCCCGGTCTCGGTCGTCCCCTTGATGATTGCCCGCCCATCCGGAAACAGCGTCATCTCATAGGTCTCGCGCCAGAACTTCAGCACAAATTCGTTGTGCCGCACGACGCCGTGTACCTCGAGCCGCCGCTGCATCTCGGCAAAATCGATCGGCCGGGCGCGCTCGTGGATCTGCACTGAATTTCGTCCGCACATCGTGATATGAGGACGTCCCTCGCCAGCCAGATGCACAAAATCCCGCTCTCCACACGCCCGGCATCCCACCCGCGGATTCGCAGCCGCGATCTCCGCCTGCTCATTCGTCCACACGTCGTAAGACCACAGCGTTTTTCGTAACTGCTCTGCGGCTGCGCCCCCAATCAGCAACTTCACCGCCTCAGTTGCAGCAATCGACGCCACCAGGTTCACCGCCGTATTTAATATCCCGGAGGTCTCGCAGGTCTCTACCATCCCCCGCGGCGTGTCCGGAAAAATGCACGCCAGGCATGCCGTCTGACCCGGCAATACATTCAGTGTCACTCCATAACTGCCCACAGCCGCCGCATAAATCCACGGGAGGGAGTTCTTTACCGCATAATCATTCAGAAGGTATCGAGTCTCGAAGTTGTCTGTTCCATCGAGGATTACATCCATCCCCTCAAGTAACCCTTCAATGTTCCCCGGAACCATATCTTCGACTCGAGCCTCCACCACAATCTCCGAATTAAACGCGGCAATCTTTCGCGCCGCGGCAATCGCCTTGGGTAGCGACTCGGCCGCATCCTCTTCCTCGAACAGCGACTGCCGCTGCAGATTGCTCGCCTCCACGTAATCGCGATCGATAATCCGCAACCTTCCCACGCCCGCGCGTCCCAGCAATGACGCCAGCGCCGACCCCGTCGCTCCGCACCCCACAATCGCAACTCGCCCCGCAGCTAACCGCCGCTGTCCCTCCGATCCGATTCCGCGAAACAGAATCTGCCGCGAATAGCGTTCGTCGAATATTTCCTTCTCCGCGCCCTGTCTCAAGGAGGTCATTAGTTTTCACCCGCAAAACCTTTATTATAAGTGTCTGGACTGCTTCAGCCGCCAGGATGCATACAACACCGGCCTCCCGCGCTTCATCGAACGTAAGCAACAGGCCCAAGGACATTATTTGCTGAGACGGTACGCCTCACTCGTGATGGTCATCATCGCATCGCTCGGTCCCGCCCTTGCCGGATCGTCCGCGTCCGCCTCTTCGCACGCGCCTCAGCAACCGCAATCCAGGCAATCGCAATCCTCCTCGACCCTCGCCTCCATGGCAGCTTATGCCGGACGCACAGTGCTATCGATCGACCTGCCCGGCGTGCCCGACCGCGATCACTTGCTCCAGATGCTCCCGCAGAAGTCCGGCCAGCCGCTCGACCGCGACCAGGTCCGCGAAAGCATCCGCGTCCTCTTCGCCACCGGACGCTTTGCCGATATCCAGGCTGAAGCCACTCCCTCCGGTTCGGATGTGCTGCTGACTTTTACCACGTCGCTCAACTTCTTTATCGGCGCAGTCGCTGTGGAAGGCGCTCCCAGCCACCCCAATTCCAACCAGATCGCCAATGCCTCCAAGCTCCAGCTGGGCGAGCTTCATACTCTCGCCAAACTTAACAGCGCCCTGCAGAATATTCGCCAGCTCATGCAGGAGAACGGCTATTATCGCGCGCGCGTCACCGGCGAAAGCACGGCCAACGCCGCCACACAGCAGACAAATATCCTTTTCCACATTACTGCCGGAGAGCCTGCGCACGTCGGCGAGGTCAAACTCACCGGCCACGCAACCTTCTCCCAGAGCCAGCTTCAGGATATCGCCAGCATGCACCCTGGCGATCGCGTCACCGCCGCCCGCATCACCAATTCGCTTCAGCGTTTGCGAAAGAAGTTTCAGAAACAACAGCGCGTCTTGGCCCAGGTTTCCATCGCAGAGCAGAAATACAACTCTCAATCCAACGCTGTCGACTATACCTATCTGATCGAACCCGGACCCGTCGTCGTCGTCTACGCCTTGGGGTACCACATCAGCCATGGAGTTATGAAAAAAGAAGTCCCGGTCTACGAGGAAAACGCCCTCGACGACGACCTGCTGAACGAGGGCAAGCGCAACCTCCTCGACTATCTCCAGAGCCGGGGCCATTTCGACGCCACCGTCGAGGTCCAGAAGGAAACTGCTCCTGACGCTCTCCGCGTCGTCTACCGCATAGATCCCGGCCCGCTCCACAAGCTGACCGTGCTTGAGATTACCGGCAACAAGACCTTCTTGGACACGGCAAAACTCAAGTCTTACATGCAGGTTCAAGCCGCCACCCGGTTTGTTTCCAATGGGCGCTACAGCGAGGCGCTTCTGAAAAACGATGTTTCCGTCCTCGAAGCGCTATACCGGGCCAACGGGTACAGCAAAGTCCAGATTCGCACCAAGGTCGACGACAACTACAAGGGGGTAGAGAACCGGCTCGCGGTCCACGTGCAGATCGAAGAGGGTCCGCAAATGCTGGTGGGTACGTTCCAGATTGTGGGTAACCACACCTTCCCACAGAGTACATTCCGCGACGTGGAAACTGAATCAGGTCAGCCGTACGCGGAACAGAAGCTGGCATCGGACCGCGAGTTGATCCTCAACTACTACTTCAATCACGGCTTTTCCAATGCCAACCTCGAGATCACTGCCAACCCTTCACCCAGCCAGCCCAACCGCGAAGACGTTACCTACACCATCCTGGAAGGCGAACAGTTCTTCGTCAGCCAGGTTATGGTCGCCGGGCTCGATCACACCCGCGACTTTGTTGTGCAGCGCGAGATTCAAGTGGCTGCTGGCCAGCCCCTCAGCCAGCAAGACCTCCTTAACACGCAAACCAAACTCTACGACCTCGGCATCTTCAGCCAGGTCGATACCGCCGTCCAGAACCCCGAGGGCTCCGACTCCCGGAAAAACGTTCTGGTCCAGGTGCAGGAAGCCAAGCGTTGGACCTTCACCTATGGCGGCGGACTGGAATTTGAAACCGGCCTGCCCACCGGATCCAACGCCCAGGGGGAAACCGGCGTCAGTCCGCGCGTCGAATTCGATGTCACCCGCCTTAACGTTGGTGGGCGTGACCAGAGCCTGATCTTCCAGTCCCACGTTGGACGCCTCCAGCAGCTCGGTCTCATTAGTTACGAGATTCCCAAGCTCTTCAATAATGACCGTCTCAAACTTTTCTACACCATCTTTTACGACGACAGTCATGACGTCAACACCTTCATCTCGGAGCGGCTGGAAGGCAAAATTGCTTTTCGCCAGCAAATCGGCCAGCTCAAATCCAATTTCTCCACTTCCATTACCTACCGATTCGACTTCCGCCTCGTAAAGGCTTACGACTTCGCTTCGGATTTTTCACCTGTTGAATTCAGTTTTCTTTCGTTGCCCGCGCGTGTCGGCGGCCCAGGCTTTACCTTCATCCGCGATAAGCGCGATAACCCTCTCGAAAGTACCAAGGGTCAATACTTCACTCTCGATGCTTTCGCCGCATCCAATTACGTCGGTTCCCAGGCGGATTATGCCCGTACCCTTTCCCAGGATTCCACCTACTATGCCTTTGGCCGCCCCAACCACAAGTTCGTTTTTGCTCGCTCCACAACCCTCGGCCTGGAGCAGGTTTATCATGGCACCCGAGTCCTTCCGCCAGGAGCCTGTGAAATCATTAACCTTGTCCCCACTTGTCCCTCCGGGATTTCGGTGATCCCGCTTCCCGAAGTTTTTTTTGCCGGCGGTGGCAACTCTCATCGTGGATTCGGGTTAAATCAAGCAGGACCCCGCGATCCCGATTCCGGCTTTCCCGTCGGTGGCTCGGCTCTGTTCGTCAATAGTGAGGAACTGCGCTTTCCCCAGGTCAGTCTGCCTTATCTTGGAGACGGCTTCGGCTTCGCCATTTTTCACGATATGGGTAACGTCTTCACCGCCGGCCATGATCTGCTCACGGGGCTGCTGCGCTGGCACCAGCCCGATCCCGCCCAGTGTTTGGTAGCCAACACCGGCGCGATCATTCCAGCCTGCGAAACATACTTCAACAACAGCGGTTATGACTTCACTTCTCACGCCGTGGGGCTTGGTTTACGTTACAAAACCCCCATCGGCCCCTTGCGTTTCGACTTCGGGTACAATCTAAATCCAACGTCCTATTTTCAGGGTTTGGTGAATTCCGCTGGAGCGCTGACAGGTGACTTCGAGACTCAACGCCTCCGGCATTTCAATCTATTTTTCAGCATAGGTCAGCCATTTTAATGAGATTGCGAACCGACAGACCGATTATCGTGGTCGCGCTGGTACTTCTGCTCTCGGCGCTCCTGCTTGCCCCGGCGCGCGTTTCGGCCGAGGTGATCGACCGTATCATCGCCACCGTCAACGGCCATATAATTCTGCAGTCCGACTGGGACGAAGCTCTCTGCTACGAAGCTCTCCTCACCAATCGCAACCTCGACCGGTTCACCGACGACGACCGCCGCGCCGTTCTCGACCGCCTCATCGACCAGGAACTTCTTCGCGAGCAGATGAAGTCCGCCGACTTCCCCCATGCCACCGACGCCGAGGTCGTCACCCGCGTGGCCGAAGCCCGCAAACAATATCCTCAGGCCACATCCGATGACGCCTGGCAGGGTCTTCTCGCCCAGTACCACCTCGTAGAAAAGGATCTTTTCACCCACATCCGGCAGCAGATTGACGTGATGCGTCTGGTCGACGCCCGCCTTCGTCCCGCAGTCGAGATCGATTCCAAGTCCATCGAGGCTTATTACCGCGACCAGTTCGTGCCCGAACTGAAGCAGTCAGGAGCCTCCGAAGTTCCGCTCGCCCAGGTTTCCGCCAAGATTCGTGAACTGCTCACACAAGAGAAGGTCAGCGAGCTGCTGGTTTCCTGGTTGCAAACTTTACGCTCCGAAGGGCAGGTCCATATTCCCGGCGTCACGCCCTCGGCGAACGACGCGGGAGTCCGATCGCAGTGACCGAACCCTCCACCAAGCGCACCGGCCGCCGCTGGTGGAAATATCTTCTGTTCGTCGCAGCCGCCGGAATCCTCGCCGCTCTTAGTCTGCTTCTCTACGTCAACACGGACTCTTTTCAGTCGCTGGTGCGTCGCCGCCTCATTGCCGAACTGGAGCGCGTCACCGGCGGCCGCGTCGAGGTCGGCAGCATCCACACCGCTCCCTTTCGGCTCCAGGCCGACGTGCGCGATATCACTGTCCACGGCCTAGAGTCTGCCTCCGAGGTTCCTCTAGCCCATGCTGACCGCGTGGTCGCTCGATTGAAGTTCAGTTCGCTTCTTCGCTCCGAGTTCGGCTTCCATGATGTTGTCCTCGAACAACCCATCGTCCACGTGGCTTTCTATCCAAACGGCACCAATAATCTTCCGGCGCGAAGAGCCACGCCGGATGGCGGCAAGACTCTCGTCGAGCAACTCTTTGCTCTATCGATCAATCATCTCGAACTTCGCCATGGTCGCATCCTCTGGGACGACCAGGTCATCCCGGTTGACTTCGCCACCCGCGATATTTCACTGGAGATGAACTATTCCTTTCTCCACCGCCGCTACGACGGACGCCTTCTGCTCGGTATGGTTGATACCAAACTGGAGGACTGCCGCCCCTTCGCGTGGATGACCGAGTTGCAATTCAATCTCGCATCCGACTCTGCCGTCGTCTCGTCTCTCAAATGGAACTCGGGACATTCGCACTTCTCAGCCAGCGGCAAGATCACAGATTTCCGCAGCCCCCATCTTCAGGGTTCCTACGACGGCCAGGTCGACCTCACTGAAGCCGCGTCCATCACCCGCCGCCGCGAACTTCGCGCCGGCGTGCTCGAACTCAAGGGAGAGGGCGATTGGTCGCTCGATCAGTTCGCCACCAACGGTCTGCTCACCCTCCGCGATCTCACTTGGGATGCCGACCAAATCTCTTTCTCGAAGGCGTCTCTTAGCGCCGGCTACACGCTCACTGACCAGCAACTCAAACTCTCCAGGCTGCAAGGAAAGATCTTCGGGGGCAGCTTCACCGGAGATGGCGAATTGAATCAATGGCTCGGACCGGCGCAGCACCTCTCGCCCACCGCCAGAAAAACTCTCGATACCGCCATCATTTCTGCCGCCCCGCCACTGAATAAGTCCGGCCGGAAAATCGCCAGCCGCAAACCGACCTCACCAAAGCCGCCGGCAATCCAAAACGCGTTTGTCCTGCTTCACCTGCATGATCTCTCCGTCGAAGATCTCGTCGGCGCCCTCACTACTCCCGCCCACCCCATCTCGCGCCTTCATCCTGTTGGCTCGGCCTCCGGAACACTCGAAGCTCGCTGGAAGGGGACCCTCCGCGATACGGAAGTCCAGTTCGCTCTCGATGTCGCCCCTCCCGCGCATCCGGCTCACCCTGAACTGCCGCTCACGGCCCATGCCAGCGGCCTTTACCACGCCACGGACGACGCTGTAGACCTCACGCAGTTCTCTCTCTCCACTCCCACGTCCCACGTGCAGGCCTCCGGCACACTATCGGCCACATCCGCGGTCCACCTCTCGATTACCACCTCAAGCCTCGCGGACTGGCTCCCCTTTGTTGATGTCGTTCGCGGTCCCGCACTATTTCCAGTCGCACTGAAGGGCAGCGCCACCTTCAATGGCAGCATGGGCGGTCCGTTGTCCTCTCCTCAAATTGCCGGGAATCTGCAAGCCGACGATTTCGACGTCACCCTGCCCGCCACAGCCAACGCGCATCCCCACCAAACGCATTGGGATTCTCTTTCCGCCTCCATTCAGGTTTCCTTCCAGGGCGTCTCTGTTCATAACGCCACTCTGCGCCGGGATGACACCTCCGCCGAATTCGACGCCTCCGCGTCCCTCCAGCACGGTCATTTCACCGCTGACACCACCTTCACCCTTCGTGGCAACCTCCACAACGCCGAACTGGCCGACGTCGAGGCCTTCGCCGGATTCAACTATCCCGTCTCCGGCAAGACCGATCTCTTCGTGCAGGCTGCCGGAACCTTCTCCGAACCTCACGGCGAGGGACAGATCCATCTCACCAACGCCTCCGCCTACGGTGAGGTTATTCAGCGGTTCGATTCCAACTTTCATCTCGCCCACGGCGAGATCGCTTTCGACGACTTCCATCTCTCCCACGACGATTCAGTCATCACCGGAAGCGCTGCTTACAATCCTTCCACCCGCGCCTTCAATCTGGATCTCACTGGCAGCAATTTCGACCTCGCCAGCTTCTATCAGGTCCAGTCCAGTCGTCTCTCGGTAGAAGGACGCGCCGACTTCGTCCTCAAGGGCACTGGCACTCCCGAGACACCAATCATCAATGCGGACGTCCACGTCCGGAATCTCACTCTCGATCAGGAGCTCGCCGGTGACCTCGACCTGCATGCCGTGACCCAGGGCGGCGAGCTCCGTCTCACCGGCAATTCCAGCTTCCCGCAAGGCTCGCTTCTGGTAAGCGGCAACATTCAGTTGCGTGATGACTATCCCGCCGACCTCACGTTCAAGATGGACCAACTCGATCTTGATTCCCTCTGGCGTTCCTACTTCCGCGGGCAGCTCACAGGACATTCCGCTGTCGCCGGCTCTCTCAACCTGCGCGGCCCACTCCGCCAGCCTGCGCGCTGGGCGCTGGAGGGAAACCTCGCCTCGGTTTCACTCGACGTCGAGAACGTCAAGGTCCATAGCCAGGATCCCATTCGCTTCTCGGTCGCCAGTCGGTCGGTCAACATCCAGCAACTCCATCTCGTGGGGGAGGGAACCGACCTCACTGTTCATGGCTCCGTTCAACTCTCGGGAGATCGTGCCCTCAATCTCACTGCCGATGGACGCCTTGACCTCAAGCTGCTCTCCAGCGTTGATCCTGACCTTACTTCTTCCGGCTTCGTCACCATGAACGTAACCGTCGGGGGCACCCTTGCCGAGCCTTTGCCGGACGGTCATTTTCAACTGACCAACGGCGCGCTCTCCTACGCCGGACTGCCCAGCGGATTGAGCGAACTCAATGGCACACTCCTGTTCACTCGCGATCGCATCCACATCGAGACGCTCACTGCCCGCACCGGAGGCGGCACGCTCGACCTTAAAGGCGAAGCCACCTACTTTAACCAGCAGCTGAATTTCAATGTCACCGCCACTGGCAAGGATGTGCGCTTGCGCTATCCCCCCGGGGTCAGCTCCACAGCCGACGCGGAATTACATTGGGTCGGCACCCGCTCCGCTTCCACCGTGTCCGGGGATATCAGCATCAACAAGATTGCCGTGACCCCGGGTTTCGACTTCAGCGCCTATCTCGAGCGCAGCCGCCAATTCTCCACCGTCACGGTCTCGAACTCTCCCCTCAATAACGTCAAACTCGATATCCACGTCGTGACTGCGCCGGAACTCCAGATGCGCACTGCCATCGCCCGCCTCTCCGGCGACGCCGACCTCCGGCTCCGCGGCTCCGTGGCCCGTCCCGCCGTACTCGGCCGGGTCGATGTTCTCGAAGGTCAGGCCACTTTCCACGGCATCCGCTTTACGCTCGAACGCGGTGATATCACCTTTGCCAATCCGGTTGCCATCGAGCCCCAGCTCGATCTCCAGGCATCCAGCCATGTCCGTAACTACGATCTCAACATCACGGTCACTGGCACGCCTGACCGCCTGAACATTAACTATCGGTCCGAGCCTCCCCTGCCTAAATCCGACATCATCGCTCTCCTCGCTCTCGGCCGCACTAACCAGGAATCTACTCAACTCCAGGAGCAGTCCGGGCAGAGCGCCTTCTCCGATCAGGCCAGCGCCCTCATCCTCAGCCAGGCTCTGAACAGCACTGTCAGCAGCCGCTTCGAGCGCCTGTTCGGGGCCAGCAACATCAAAATCGATCCTCAGGGACTCACCACCGAAACCAATCCCATCAGCAACGGACCGCAGATTACTATCGAGCAGCAATTCTCCAACAACATATCCGTGACCTACTCCACCAATGTCTCGCAGAGTTCCGAGCAGATTATTCAGGGAGAGTACTATTTCAATCGCAACGTTTCCGCCGTCGGCACCCGCGACCAGAACGGTGTCATAAGTTTCGATCTGCGCGTCCGCCGTCGCAAGCAATAAAGAAAGCAGCCGGCAATCAGAAGCTATCTCACTAGTAGTTCGGGAAGGGCACGACTTCAGTCGTGCCGCTGAGATCCAATAAATACGCGGGCTTCAGCCCGATCGGTTTTGGTTTACTGACCACTAACCACTGGCCACTGCTCATGCCCGACTCGACCACCGCGCGTCAACTCATGGTCGACGCCCAACTCCGGGACCGTGGCATCTCTGACCCGCGCGTGCTGGAGGCCATGCTTCGCATCCCCCGCCACCGATTCGTTCCGGAAGCTTATCGCAGCCAGGCTTACGAAGATCATCCTCTACCCATCGGTGACGGGCAAACCATCTCTCAGCCCTACATCGTCGCCCGCATGCTCGAGTCCCTGCAACTCGCTCCCAGCGATAAGGTTCTCGAAGTTGGAACGGGCTCAGGCTATGTCACCGCTCTGCTGGCCGAACTGGCGGCACAGGTTTTTTCCATCGAACGCCATCCCGCCCTCGCCGACGGCGCCCGCAATGTCGTCGCTGTGCTCGGCTACGCCAACGTCCGCATTCTCACCGGAGACGGTACGCTCGGACTTCCCGCCGAAGCTCCGTTCGACGCCATCCTGGTCTCCGCCGCGGCTTCCGAATTACCTTCCGCTCTGCTCGCCCAACTCCGTGACCTCGGACGAATGACCATTCCCGTCGGCCCCGCCGACTCTCAGCAGTTGCAGTTCATCCGCATAGTGAACGGCCAACCGGTAATTTCTCTCCGCGAACTCGTCCGCTTCGTTCCCCTGGTTCCCAACCACGAATGACCCTCGCTACTCTGCGTATCCTCATAATTTCTGTCATTCTGAGCGGAGCGAAGAATCCCTTACCCGCCGGCGCCAACACTGGCGTCGCCAGGCGCTTCTAACCAGCGCAGGAGATTTCTGGGTTGTCGCAGACCCTGCTACCCCCGTTTATATTTGCGGGAACCTTGGAGGTACGGATGAAGGAGCTTCTGGCGAAGCCCGATGGACAAGCTGCCACGCAGACTCTTGAGAATATTGCAACACGGAATTAGGAAACAGCCCGAGATAGAGAGTAGCGGCCAGGCAGGTTGCCAGCGCGACACCGAGCGGAATTGGGACCCGAGTCACCGGCACTTCTTTCCGCGCTTCGCGCATATACATCATCACGATGATCCGCAAGTAGTAATACGCGCCCACTCCGCTATTGAGCACGCCGACGATCGTGAGCCAGATCAAGTTGGCCTGTATCGACGCGCTGAATACGTAGAACTTGGCAAGAAAGCCGCCCGTCATCGGGATGCCAATCAGCGAGAGCAGGAAGATGGTAAGCGTTGCCGCCAGAAGCGGAGAACTGCGGCCCAGGCCTTCATAGTCTTCCAGCGTCACGTACCTTTCGCCCGCGTTGGCAAAATGGCTCACCACCGCAAACGCACCCAGGTTCATAGCGGCATAGGCTGCAAGGTAGAACATCGCTGCCGAGGTTCCAATAGCAGGGGTGTCCGCAAATGCCATCAACAAATAGCCTGCATGCGCGATCGAGGAATAAGCGAGCAGCCGCTTCACATTATTTTGGACCAAAGCCCCAACGTTGCCCAAAGTCATGGAGAGCGCCGCCGATACCCAAATCACCCAGAAAATGGCATGCACGTTGATCACAAACACCACGCGCAACAGAACCGCAAAGGCCGCCGCCTTGGGCGCGGTTGACATAAAGCCGACAATCGGCGCCGGCGCTCCTTCGTACACGTCAGGAGTCCAGATATGAAACGGCGCGGCCGCCACCTTGAATCCCAGGCCCACAAACATCAACGCCACGGCCACGAACGCCAGCAACGGAATTGGGCCAGCCCCTAACGTCCCGCTGATCTGGTCGATATTCGTCGAGCCCGTGGCGCCAAACATCAACGCCACTCCATACAGGAAAAATGCCGTGGCGAATGAACCCAGCAGAAAATACTTCAACGAGGATTCCGCGCTGGACGCCGCTTGCCGCCGAAATCCTGCCAGCACGTAGGAAGATATGGACGAAATCTCAAGCGCGATGAAAATCAGAACCAGTTCGACGGCTGACGACATCAGCGCCATGCCGACCGCTCCGAAAAGAATCAACGCATAGTACTCTCCCGCCCGAATCCGCTGCACCGCCATGTATTCGTACGAACTCAGGATAACGACAGCAGCAATCGCAATGATCAGGACATGGAAGAAGATGCTGAATCCATCCACTCGCACCATGTTCCACAAAGCCAGCCCTGGAGCCTGTGCCATGAACCAGGTTGCCCCGAGTCCCGCCAGCGTACCCACCAGCGCGATCAATCCCAGAAGTTTCTGACCTGTCTCCTCGTCCAGCAGAGGCTCAAGCACCATCACAATCATGCCGAAGACACAGAGAACAATCTCGGGCAGTATGCGGACATAATCGGCACTCTGCGGCAGCGTCTGGGAGAAGGCCAGAGCGTGAATCGCCATCATTCCGTCAGAGATCACGGTCCCACCATCCTGCTCGCAACTCCTACGACAGGCTGCAGTGCGGTCTGAACCGCCGGATCAATCGCTCCCAACCACAGAATCGGCGCGACCCCCATTACTAGCGCCACCGCCGCGCAAGGCCAGATCGCAACTTTCTCGAACCCGGAGAGATCGTTCAAAGAATTGTTCACCGGATGTGTGACCTTGCCGTAGAAGACCCTCTGATACATCCAAAATAGATAGATCGAGCTCCAAATGACGCCCGTGGCGCCAAGTATCCCGTAAATCGCTTTGTCCTGGAATGCGCCGCTCAGCACCAGAAATTCCCCAATGAATCCGTTCATCAACGGCAGACCCACTGACGCCAGCACGATCACCAGATAAGACGCCGCATATACCGGCATCGGCGAAGCCAGTCCGCCGAACTCGCTGATCTCGTAAGTATGTCTCCGGTCGTGCAGAGCGCCCGCCAGCATGAACAGTCCGCCCGTAGAAACTCCGTGAGCCAGCATGACGAACATCGCGCCATTCAGCCCAGCCTGTGTGAAGCTGAAGATCCCGAGCACCACGAAACCAAGATGGCTGACCGATGAGTACGCGATCAGCTTCTTCATGTTGGGCTGCACCATCGCCACCAGCGCCCCATAGATGATGCCAATCAGAGCCAGAGTCATCACCCACGGCGCATTGTGCCGCGATTGCTCAGGGAACAACCCCAGGTTAAAACGCAGCAGTCCGTAGGTTCCCATCTTGAGAAGAACCCCGGCCAGCAGCACCGACCCCGCCGTCGGAGCTTCTACGTGGGCATCGGGCAGCCATGTATGGAACGGAAATAGCGGAACCTTAACGGCAAACGCCAGGAAGAAGCCAAGAAAAAGCCACTGCGCGGCTGCCGGAAACTTCGGTACAGCTCCGCTCATGATCTGGTCGCGAATCACAACAAAATCAAAGCTGCCGGTATGCGCGTAAAGCCACACGATCGCCGCCAGCATGAACACCGACCCGATCATGGTGTACATAAAAAACTTAACCGCCGCATACACCTTGCGTTCGTGTCCGAAAATACCGATCAGCAGCGCCATCGGTATCAGCGTCGCTTCCCAGAAAAAGTAAAAGAGGAATAGATCGAGAGAAACGAACACCCCAATCAGCGCTGTCTCCAGAATCAGCAGCAGGATGAAAAATTCCTTCACCCGCTCATGAATCGACTTCCAGGAAATCAGAACGCAAAGCGGAGTGAGGAATGTCGTGAGCACCACCAGCCACACCGAGATGCCGTCCACTCCTATGTGGTAATGAATATTCGGAGTGGAGATCCACTGCTTATCGACCTGGTACTGAAAATCAGTCTGCGCGCGATGGAAATAGACGGGCAGGTGCAGAGACAAAACAAACGTCAGCAGCGAAATGACGAGAGCGAAAACACGTATGTCACGATCGCGCCTGGGAAATAGTAGCAGCAGCAATCCGCCCAACAGCGGCGCAAACGTCACGAGCGTCAGAATATATGGGCTCCAGGCGGCAGCGTTCATTGAGTCCCCATCCCCATCCAGATCATGAAGGCAATCACCACCGCCGAACCGGCCGCAATCCAGCCCGCGTACGAGCGAATGTTGCCGGATTGCATATGGCGAACCTCGTCGGAAACCCGCCACGCTCCGTCACCCGCATCATTTACGGCAGCATCGATGATTTTCCGGTCCACATCCTGCCAAAGGATTCGTGTCGAGCCGTCGATCAACGGCTTGACGAACAGCGCAGCGTAGAGCTCATCGATGTAGTACTTGTGCACCACAGCCTCATAGAAACCGCCGAGCGCGTCAGCAATCTTTTGCGGCAGGTCCTGTCGCTTGTGGTAGAGCAGGTATGCGAAATAAAAGCCCAGCAAGGCCGCCGCCACAGAAATCAAGGTCAAGTACAGTTCCATGTGACCGCCTGACTCTGCGGCGCTTTGCGCAGGCAACGGGAGTCCAAACACCGGAGCCAGGAAGTTCTCAAAGCGGTTTCCAATCCCGACCCATCCACCCACGATCGATAGCACCGCGAGGATAGCGAGCGGAACCAGCATCACCGCTGGGCTCTCGTGCGGTCCGCCGTGTTCATGCGAGTCCTGTCCGTGGGAGCCGTGTCCGTGACTGTCCGCTTGCGCTCCGCGATAGTCACCGAAGAACGTCATAAACCAGAGCCGGAACATATAAAACGACGTGATGAACGCTGTGACCACACCGATCAGCCAGTAAACCCAGCTTCCGTGCTCGCTGGAAAACGCCTTCCAGAGAATTTCGTCCTTGCTGAAAAAGCCTGCCAGTGGGGGAACTCCGGCGATCGCCAGCGTAGCGATGCTCATCGTGAGAAACGTCCACGGAATATACGATCTGAGCCCGCCAAGCTTCCGCATATCCTGTTCGCCGCCGACGGCATGTATCACGGAGCCCGCTCCCAGAAACAGCAGGCCCTTGAAGAACGCATGCGTCATCAAGTGAAAGATGCCCGCCGAAAAAGCCCCAACGCCACAGGCCATGAACATGTAACCAAGCTGCGAGATCGTCGAGTAGGCGAGGACTTTCTTGATGTCTGTCTGCGCAATGCCGATGGTCGCAGCAAAGAACGCAGTCAGCGTTCCAATGATCGCCACAACCATCAGCGCTGTGGGCGAGCTCTCAAAGATTACATGCGAGCGCGAAACCATGTAGACGCCTGCAGTAACCATCGTCGCGGCATGCATCAGCGCCGAAACCGGTGTCGGACCTTCCATCGCGTCCGGCAGCCAAACATACAGCGGGATCTGCGCCGATTTGCCCGCCGCACCCACCATTAGAAGGATGGCGATCGCAGTCAGCAGACCTTCATTGCCCGCCGCCCGGAACGAGTCCACCTGGTGAAATACCGCGAGAAAATCAAGCGAGCCAAAGTGCTTGATCAACAGGAACAGCGCGATCAGGAACCCAAAATCCCCGATGCGGTTCACGATGAACGCCTTCTTGCCCGCCGACGCCGCCGAATCTTTCGTGAACCAGAATCCAATCAGCAAGTACGACGCCAGCCCCACGCCCTCCCAGCCAATGAACATGAGGAGGTAGTTGCCGGCCAGCACCAGCGTCAGCATGAAGAACATGAACAGATTCAGATAGCTGAAAAAGCGGTAGTAGCTGGGGTCGTCCCATATGTAGCCGACGGAGTAAATGTGAATCAGGAATCCCACTCCGGTCACGACCAGCAACATCACCAGCGACAGTTGATCCAGATAGAAGGCGAAGTCCGCGCTGAAGCTTCCGGAACGGATCCAGTGCGCCACAAACTCGTGGTAGGGAAGTGACAACGACGAAAATCGCGCGGCGACCCACAATGCCATCGCAAACGCGGCCCCGCTGAAAAGAAGCGCGACGGCCGTTACACCCTGGCGCGAAGACTTCTTGCCCAGAAAGCCGTTGATCGCAGCCCCCGCCAGCGGCAGAACCGGAATCAGCCAGAGATTGAGGTTCGGATTCATAGCTTGAGCAGGTTGACCTGATCTACGTTTAAAGTTTCGCGCGTTCGATATACGGCAATGATGATTGCCAGCCCCACTGTCGCTTCCGCCGCCGCCACCACCATCACAAAAAAGACGAACACCTGTCCGCTTAACGCGTGCCAGTGCGCTGCGAACGCAACAAACGAAAGATTCACCCCGTTCAACATCAGCTCAATCGACATGAAGATGGTGATGATGTTGCGCTTGATCAGAAACCCGGCCACGCCGCACGCAAACAGGAATCCGCTGAGCAGCAGGTAATACCATAGCGGCACATACGACGGAACCATCACTCCACCTTCCCCGTCGCAGCCTCTGGCTTGCTGGCCAGAACCACGGCGCCCATGATGGCAATCAGGATCAGCACGGAAGTGACTTCAAAAGGCAACAGAAAGTCGTGAAACAGAAGCTGAGCGATCTCGGTAGGATGCCCCGGCAACGCGCCAATCGCCACCGATTCAGTTCCGGAGTTCCGCAGCACCACCCACGCCACGAGCACACTTCCGGTCAGCATTCCGGGCACGCCCAACAGAACAGCAACTCGGCTCCCGTTCGTGTGTTCCTCTTCTCCCGCGTTCAGCAGCATGATGACAAACACGAACAGAACCATAACGGCCCCGGCATAGACAATGACTTGCACCGCAGCGACAAACTCCGCCCCCAGTAGCAGGTATTCCCCGGCCAGCGCAGCCATCACCGCGATCAGCGACAGTGCGCTATTGATCGGATGCCGCTGCGCCAGCAGGTTGACCGCCCCGCCCACGCAAACAGCTCCGAAAGCCAGAAACAAAATGAGATGCATCGATTCAATTCTCAGTACTCAGTTCACAGCTCTCAGAAAACTCAGCGGCCGGCGTTCGTGGGCCGTTACTGAGAACTGAGAACCGAGAACTGAGAACTCGTTTTTCCTACCATGCGACGGCAATCGCCGTTGCCACCAGATTCGCAATCGCCAGAGGCAACAGAAACTTCCAGCCGAAAGCCATCAGTTGGTCATAGCGGAAACGCGGCAACGTCCCGCGCACCCAGATGTAAAGAAAGAGAAAACAGAAAACCTTCGCGCCAAACCAGAACAGCGGCAGCAATGCCCGCACCAGCGGAGGCCCAACCAGCGGCCCATGCCATCCCCCAAAAAACAGCAGCGTAGCCAGGCAAGCCACCGTGATCATGTTCGAATACTCAGCCATGAAGAACATGGCAAACTTCATGGCGCTGTACTCGGTGTGGTATCCCGCGACCAGTTCGGTTTCAGCCTCCGGCAGGTCAAACGGGATTCGATTAGTCTCCGCATACGCCGCCATCAGATAAATGAAGAAGCCGATGAACTGTCCGTGAAAAATATTCCAGCGAGGAATGAATCCTAGAAAGCGTCCTCCCTGCGCATCGACGATCGCACGCAGACT
>Ga0209169_10000078_pt1 | contig 53955 bp, 44 predicted proteins | sample HubBroMetageWRM4_FD_188346 | JGI IMG/M metagenome (GOLD analysis project Ga0209169, IMG submission 188346) | Warmed soil microbial communities from the Hubbard Brook experimental Forest, New Hampshire - Hubbard Brook CCASE Soil Metagenome WRM 4... | ecosystem: Environmental > Terrestrial > Soil...
CACTTGTCGTCCAGACCACTTGTCATCCCGAGCGAAGCGCGGGATCCTGGTTCTTGCCTGCCCTCAAGGTGCTGCCGCCACAGGCAAACACCAGGATCCCTCGCTGCGCTCGGGATGACAATCCGTGACGGGCAGACAACCCCTGATGGAATGACGACATTTTACCGCGAACCGCCACTGGCCGCTGGATGCGACTCCACGGCCGCTTGTTTGCGTTCGCTCTTTCGCTCTACCGCCGCCTTGGCGTGCGGCATGGACGCTGCTACCCTCCGCTGTTCTTCAGGAGTGAGCTGGAAAATGTAATCCGTCAACAGTTTCCGATGATCTCCCTCATAGCCCTGGAAAGACGGCGGCGTTGGCCCGGCGAACACCCATTGATTATTCTGCTCCTTGAACAGACCCGAAGGCATTGATGTTCCCGGGCTCACGGCTTGCGGATCGGTGATCCAGCGCTCCACCCAATCCGGCTTCAGACGTTCTTTTGCCAGCAGGAAGTTGGGCGCAGTTGCGGTCTTGTCGTGACCGGGATCGCCGGTGGCATGACACTTCAGGCACGGAGCTGCAGTGCTCGAGAACAAACTGCGCGCCATGTCCGACTCTTTGCTGGTGAGCACCGGTACCTGCTCCGGAATATAGGGCATGGGTTGCTGCGACAACGCCTGGAAGAAGCGGACCAGCTTCCGGAGTTCGTTGTCGGAGAAAGAGAACGTGGGCATGCGGACCTGCAAGTAAGGCCGAACGCCGTTGCGGTTTGTGTCGGTGGTGCTCAGCGCTGGATTCGACAAGAACTTGCGCAGCCACTCGGGATCGACACGCGCGCCCTCGGTCAACAACTTTGGCGGCAACTGCTCCTGAATGTCCTGATACTGTTTCATTCCCATCAGAATAGTTTGCTGACCGGGGATGAACTGGTGGCAGCCCATGCAGTTGTACTTCTTGATGATCCACCAACCTTCCTGAATATCATGGCGCGCATCGCCGGGCTTGTATTGATAGCTCGCCGGCAGGGAAGTTTCTTCGCTTCCCATCAGGAAAGTGGTGAGATCGAGAACCTGCTCTTTGGTGAGGTGCAGGTTGGGCATGCGCAGCGCTTCAGTTTCGCCTTTTACTTTGCCCTGGTCGTAAATACTGGGCTCGGCGAGTTTGTGTTCGAAGAATCCTTTGTGGTCGTACCAGGGCTCGGTCGCAGGGCCGTCGGGAAGGCGCGCCAGGTCTTCTTTGTCTTTAATCGGCTCGGCATCTTTGCCGCCGCGCTCGGCGACTTCGGTGAACAGCGCGAAGTCGAGGCGCTCGATCGGCTTGCTGCCTTCGTACGTGAGTTCGGTGCCGATGCGGCCTTCATCTTCGAAACCCGCGATCTCGTGGCAGCCGGAGCAGCCAAAATAACGAACCCACTTCTTGCCGTCGTCTTTCAGCTTGGGATCGTCCATGAACGAAGCATCCGCGTAGGAGGACGGCTCCTGTTTTTTCTGCGTCATCAGATACGTGGCAATGTCTTCGGCATCCTCCGGAGACAGGCGCAGGCTGGGCATCACTGTCATGTTCTGCACTTGCAGTTCATGGCCGTCGTTAGGACAGCGGCTGTGGTCGAGGTCGAACTCGTAGGGAAGGCCCTTCTTGGCGTAATCTTCGGCGCCAATGTCTTTCTTTTCGTAAGGACAGTAGGGGCGAGTGCGCTGGCGTGCGTTGTGAATCCAGCGCACCAGATAATCGTAATTAGCTTTCTCGCCGACGCGGGTCAGATTCGCGGCGAAGGTGCCGCCTTGCGTCTGATCGCCTTCTCCAATGGAGTGGCAGGCCAGGCATCCGCGGGTCTCGAATAATTCTTTGCCGTGCGCGGCGTTGCCAGGCTTGTGCTTGGGAAGCGGATCGGTGAATCCGGATTGCCAGATGTAGGCGGAAATTGCCTGAATCTGATGATCGCTCAGGCGGAAGTTCGGCATCTTGGTCGTAGGCCGGAAGTCGGAGGGCTTCTTCAGCCACACCGGAATCCAATTCTTGTTCAGCTTGAGGCGGACGTCTTTGAGATTCGGACCAACCTTCTTCATGTCCTGCATCAGGCTGTGGGATTGGTAATCAAGCTGTTGCAAACGGCCATCCAGCTTGCTGTTCGCGACTCTCAGGTCGACTGCCTGCGTATTCAGCCTGTTTGCTTCGTCGTTCGACTGGGCCGCATCGGCCTGCTTCATGAGATAGGCGGTCTGCTTGAGGTTGTCTATCTTCTGAGTGTCGATCTGTTTGATCTGCTGGCCAATTGCATTCAGGTCGTCGGGTTCTTTGTCATAACCCTCGTAGCGGTGACAGCCCATGCAACCGCGCTGGCGGAAGAGGTCTTTGCCGTTGTTGAGGGTTGGCCATTGGACGTCGCCGCTGACCAGAACCATGTCGGCGGCGTGGCAATTCTGGCAACCAGCTTGCGCGTTCTCCTTGGGAAAGAGAGGCCAGAGCCAGTGCTCGTAGTTTCCGTGCGCTTTCTCGACGCTGGTGGTGGCGCGTCCGTTGCCCTGATGGCAAGGCGAGCAGCCGAACTTTTCGGGGTCGTGAAGGGCCAGCAACTCGGGCTGGGTATGGCTTAGAAATGCATCAGCATACTCGTCGGGCTTCTTTTCGCCTTTGCCCGTCATCGATGCCGCACTGATTTTCAGCGGCTCGCGTGCATTCATGTGGCAGGACTCGCAGCGATCAACAATATTCGCCTCGGCCACATTGATCTGCACGATCGCCGGAACCCATTCGGTTGCGCGTCTCTTCAACCCGTCGATTTGCTGGGGCGTGAGGTCGACCATGTGGTCGGAGATGTATTCATCCAGCTTCGCCTTGGCGGCGGTGGTGGGCTTTAGCACCTCACCGAGTTCCAGGCTCAGCTTGGTGCGCTCGTCACGGATCTCGTTGTATTTTTCTTCGAGCTGCGGGAAGGAGTATTTCTCTTTGTGCCCGTCCGGATATTCAACGGTTGCCTGTTCTTGCTTGTATTCGTCAATCTCCTTACGCTTGCTCGCCTTCGCGGAATCGCTTTTGCTGGTTTCGAGTTCGTAGGTCAGGGCGTTCACGTAAGCGCGACGGTCGGTGAATACGCTCTGCACCGCAAGCAGGCGGGCGCTCGCGTCGTCGAGTTTCTTGCGCGCCTCTTCACCCGCAGCTTTCGAATCCTGATAGGTCTTCTCGTAGGCTTGCTTGAGCGCGAGGTAATCGGGATTCTTCTCAACATCGGTTTCCGACGTTGCCGACTTCGACCGCGCGGTATTCAGAAAAGCGGGATAACGTTCTGCCCAGCGCTCCTGAAAAGCCTTCCATGGCCGCTGCGTCCAGGCCTCGTCCCACAAGGCCCAGAACAACGTTGCCATCAGAATCACCATCGCGACCAGGTAATACGCGGCGTACGACTTAGTTGTGATCGGGTCCTGCTCGGGGTTGGGTTGTTCAGGCACCGCTTCCTCCGAAACTGTTTCTTAATCCAAGAGCTATTCCGATAACCTTTGTCATTCCGAGCGAAGCGAGGAATCTACCGTCCCTGCCCGCATCCCTGCTTAGTGCGCGTTCACCACTCTGTGGTTCTTCAAATATTGAACCAGGGCGTAATCCACACATACTTGATGTGCCACACCAGGCGCAGCCCCATCTTCAGAGGCAAAGCCACCATGCTCAGCAAAAGAAACTGAGTAATTGAAAATTGCAGCAGGCTCATGCGCTTGAAGTCTTTCGCCATGTATCGCCGGAAGAGCGAATACACGAGAAAACCTCCGAGCACGTAATAGCCGCCGACTATGATCGCGCCGAAAACCGCCTTTGCTATGTTCGATGTGATCCCAAAAATATCGGGCAGATCGCGGTTCACCTCATAGATGAGCCGGTTGTGGTCCCACGTCTGGCCCGGCCAGAACCACTGCCAGCCGGGGCCGCGTATGAAAGTTCCGATAATGATCATCGCAACCCAGAGAATGATGAAGCCGAATAAAAAGGTCCCGATGGAAAACTTGCGCTGCTTCCAGGTGTAATAGCCGCTGCCAAGCGGGTTGGTATCGATGTAGGGGATGACCATCAGGCCGACGATAATCATCGTGGGCATCACTACGCCGGCAATCCACGGATCGAAATAGACGAGCATCTCCTGCAGTCCGAGGAAATACCACGGAGCCTTCGCGGGATTCATGGTGAGGTTGGGATTGGCGGGCTCTTCGAGCGGCGCGTTGAGCGTGATCGACCAGACCATCAAAATGATAGTGACGATGATGGCGGCGAGGAACTCGATCCGAAGAAGAAACGGCCAGACGTGGACTTCTTTTTGCCAGCCCGGCTTGAACGGCCAGGTCTTACGGTGATGCGTTTTGGCCAGGGTGGCATCGCCTTCCAGTTGCGCGATTAGCTGGTCGTTGGCGTGCGCCTGCTTCCACGCAAGATAAATGTAGAAGCCCAGCAGCGGGATCAAGCCTACGATCGGGACGTTGTCTGGAGCCGAGCAAATCTCCCAAAGTTGTCGCCAGTCCATAATTGTTCTCGTGTCAACTATTCAAGAAATTTTGTCATTCCGAACCGGGCCGAAGGCCCGGTGAGGAACCTGCCGTTCGTTTGCGCTATCACTCGCCCGCTGCTTTCGGTCCTCTTCGCGGCTTGTCGGCTTCTGCTTCCAGCATGACCGGAGCCGGGCCAGAGATTCCGCCATCCTTCCGCACGCGCCAGAAGTGCACAATCATCAGGATCGAAGCAACGATCGGAATGCCGATGCAGTGCCAGATGTAGGACCGCAGCAGGGCATTTGCATCCACAATCGAGCCGCCCAGAAGTCCAAAGCGCACGTCGTTGTAAGGCGTCATGCCCAGCATCGAGCCGAACGGGCCTTCATGCCCTAACAGCGGCGTGGCTCGCGCCATGTTCGTGCCCACGGTCACAGCCCAGAATCCGAGTTGATCGTCGGGCAACAGGTATCCCGTGAACGAGAGCAGCAACGTAAATACCAGCAGCAGCACTCCGATGTTCCAGTTGAATTCGCGAGGCTTTTTATACGACCCGGTCAGGAAAACCCGGAACATGTGCAGCCAGACACCAATCACCATCAAGTGGGCAGCCCAGCGGTGCATGTTGCGGAGAATTTTTCCGAAAGGAACGTCATGTTCAAGATAGAGCACGTCGCGAAACGCCTGCACTTTGCTGGGATGGTAATAAAACATCAGCAGCACGCCAGTGTAGGTGAGCACGATGAAGAGAAAGAACGTAATTCCGCCCATCCCCCAGGTGTAGCTGTACCGGACGGCGTCGCGATTGATCTTGGCGGGATGTAAATGCAGAAACACGTTCGAAAGCACGCCCAGAGCCCGGTTGCGCGGCGTGTCGTCGTGCTTGTGGCGGAAGATTGAAGTGTAGACCTGAGTCTTGGTCGGATCCTTCAGGCCTTCCATCTGCTCTTTGGCTTTGGCGGGGATGTCGACCTTCATCGCCTGAATGTCGTCTTTGACGCGGTCGACCAGGCCCACTTTGCCGTTCTTGCCGTTCGGGATATTTTCGTCAGCCATAAATGATTTCCAAACCTCTAACCGTCTTCCGAACCTCTAACCGTTGTCATTCCGAACCGGGCGCAGCCCGGAGAGGAATCCGCTGTCGCATGCACCACTACGGCTCTCGCTAATCACACCCCAGTCAAGAATGCTCCTGGATCGTTGAACTTGCTGGGCTGTCCCTTCGGCCATTGATAGAGCCGCGAAGTATCGACGATGATCTGCCCATCCGGCGCGAGTTCGACATGAGCGCGGTCCATGGGACGCGGAGCCGGCCCTTCGAAATTGATTCCCTCGCTGTCATAGCCGCTGCCGTGGCAGGGACATTTGAACTTGTTCTCGCTCGGCTTCCAGTCCGGCGTGCAGCCGAGGTGCGTGCAGCGCGCATAGATCACAAACACGCGGTCCGGCGTGCGATCAACCCAGATGCGGAATTTCTGCTGAAACTTGGTGTCGACGCCAAGAGCGAACTCCGAGGGATAACCAATCTTGAAAACAGTGTTGGGTTCGAAAAGAGTGCGGGGAAGAAAGAAGCGAAAGAACGCAAGGAACCAGGCGGTGAGGAAGGCCGTAACCGCGACCCACACCAGTCGGCGGCGCCGCCGGTCGATCTCAGTGTTCGAGGGCCCGGACGAAGAGAGTCCACCAGCCGCTGCTGCCTTCGAGGTTCCGACCGCCGGGGTGCCAACGTACTTCGTGGCATCCATTGCGGCAGGCGTTGCTGGCTCTGGCTTCGGGGTGGGCTTGCCGCCCTCCGGCTCCGGCATGAGTCTTCCTCCTTTTCTCTTGCTTCTGTCGTCTACATCTCGAACAAAGTTTTCTCTACTAATCGGCTGCTACCAGCGCCGGCGCTGCGACCTGTCTTCCCGCTCCATGAACCGGAATGCAGGAATCCACCGCTTCGCCCAGAGCTTGCAGCACCAACTGCCCCAAGGCCGAAATAAATTTTGGAGAATCGTTCAACCCCGCGCTCATCTCGAACTGCCGGATGCCGAGCCGCCGCGCTTTCTCGCGAGCTTCGTGATCGATCTCGCCCAGCGTCTCTACGTGATCGGAAACAAAAGCCACGGGTACGATGCAAACTTCCTGCGCCTTCTCGGCCGCAAGGTCCTGCAGTGTGCGGTGCAGGGAAGGCTGCAGCCACTTGCTCGCTCCCACCTTGCTCTGGTAGCACAGCCGGTGACGATTTGGCCAGCCGCCTCGTTCCATCAGAAGACGCACCGTTTCCTCAATGTGCCACTGATAAGGATCGCCCTTCGAGATCACCGACATTGGTACGCTATGCGCACTGAAAACAATCTCGGCGCGTTCCGGCGCCGGAAACCGTGCCAGAGCTTCCTCGATCCTCTCGATCACGGCGTCTAAATAAGTGGGATGCTGGTAAAAGGCACCGACGTTGTGTACGGGAACATCCCCGCGGTAAAGCCGCTGCCACTCGTTCAGGCTGCTGCCGGTCGTGGTCGAGGAATGCTGAGGATACAGGGGCAGCAGCACCACCTCGTCGCACTGCGCCGCCTCAAGTTGCGCGATCGCCTCGCTGGTAAAGGGATGCCAGTAGCGCATCGCCACAAAGCAGCGCGCATCCATGCCCTGACTCGCGAGCTCGGTTTCAAGCGCCTGCGCCTGACGCTCGGTAAACCGACGGATGGGCGAGCCTCCGCCAATCGTCGCGTAGTGGTGCCGCACCTTACTGGCGCGCGTCGTCGAAATAAGTTTGGCTAGAGGTTTCCGCCCGATGCGGGCAAACGGGAAGTCAATAATGTCGGGGTCACAGAAGAGGTTATAAAGAAAAGGTTCGATCGCAGCCAGCGTGTCAGGACCGCCCAGCTGAAACAGAACTACTCCCACACGGCGGGTTGTCTTCGCCATCCCCTCAGATTCCTCGGAACCCGCGAATTTACTCCCATCTTCGACGAGAGTCAATGGCGGAAATTGCCAGCTAGTGGCGCACTTCGAAATTCTTTTTGGATGGCGTCATCCTGAGCCGCGCCGCTTTTCAGGCCGAGCCAAGGATCTCCTGCTTCGCGGCTGCCTTAGGGCAACCGCAACTCTCCGTGCTCCGGAATCACGACTTGACGGCGTTGCCCGGCAGCATAAAAAAGAACACGCAGTACTTTGTGGATCGACGGGTCAGGATCGCCGCCCATGCTGCGGTTATCCACGACCACGAAGAGCTGACCTCCGTGCTGAAAGCTGCGCAACTGCTCCGTCACGTTTGCGAAATGTCCGGCGCCCCCGTAGTAGGCGCGAACGACGGCCAGTTCCGTACCGCCGCCGTGCCATCCGGCATCGGGATCGAACTCAAGATTTATGTGGGCGTACTCCGGGAAGCGAAACTCTTCCACGTTGCCATCCCAGTGTCGAACCCGGATGAAAAGCTCTTTGACGTGACCGCGTGCCGGATCCACGCCCAGGTTCCGGTCGGTGACGTCGAACTGCAGGATGCCGTCGTGCAGAAACGCCCGTACCTGTGGAGTTACATCCACGCGGTGGTCGCGGTCGCCGAACTCCGCCGCCACCAACGTCCCGCCCTGCGCTGCCGCCGAGCCTGCGAAGAGAAACATGCAGGCTACGCCCACGACCACACTTGTGACTAACCTCTGTTTCATAACGCCCCTTTTCCGCCTCAGACCGATGAGGCCCCGAGCAACTGTGCTTAGTGTACGACCGCGGGCGCGGCCTTCGCCTTGTCCATTTCCTCGATCACTGCGTCCGCGAACTCCGACGTGCCCGCGTCGCCCCCGATATCCCGAGTCAGCTTTTCCCGATGACGATATACCTTCTCCAAAGCATTGCGAATCTGCAGCGAGGCTTCGACCTCGCCCAGATGGCGCAGCATCAGCAATCCGGAGCGCAGGAGGGCGGTAGGATTCGCCAGATTCTTTCCCGCAATATCCGGCGCTGAACCGTGGACCGCCTCAAAAATTGCGCAGTGGTCGCCCAGGTTGGCGCTGGGCACAAATCCCAGGCCGCCTACGAAGGCGGCGCACAAATCTGAAATGATGTCGCCGTACAAGTTCTCCATCACCAGCATGTCGTACTGATAAGGATTCATCACCAGCTGCATACAGGTGTTGTCCACGATGTGCTCGCCGTAGGTGATTTCAGGATAATTCTTGGCTACAGTGCGGCAGCAGCGCAGGAATAAGCCATCCGACAGCTTCATGATGTTCGCTTTGTGGATGGCATGAATTTTCTTTCGCTGATTCTTGCGGGCGTACTCGAAGGCAAATTTCGCGATGCGAGTCGAGGCCTTTTCGGTGATGATCTTGAGGCTTTCCACCACTCCTGGCACCACTTCATGCTCCAGCCCGGAGTACAGGCTTTCGGTGTTTTCGCGCACGATGATCAGATCGACATCGGGGTAACGGGTAGGGATGTGAGGCAGGTTACGAATCGGGCGAAAGTTGGCGTAGAGCTCAAACTTCTGCCGCAGAGCGACGTTGATGCTGGAAAAACCTCCACCCACCGGAGTCGTCACCGGTCCCTTCAATCCAACGCGGGTACGCTCGATTGACTCAATGACCTCTTTCGGGATGTACTCGCCGCACTTCTCGAAGGCGTCGGCTCCAACCTGGAACGACTCCCACGCGAACTTCACGCCAGTGGCCTCAAGGATGCGCACCGTAGCCTGGGTAACTTCGGGGCCGATGCCATCGCCGGGTATGAGAGTTACTTTATGAGTCATGATTTTAACCAGGGGCCATTGGTCTGTGCTCAGTGGCCAGTAAGACGCGCATCCTCGTTTTTAACTGGCCACTGACCACTGGCCACTGACTTTCATCACTGGCCACTTTTTTTGGCCTTAACTTCCACTCCCTCTTTGGATTTCACCAAATCCGTCAGCTCGTTCATGAATTCTTTTACATCCTTGAAATCCAGGTAGACCGAGGCGAAGCGCACGTAAGCGACTTTGTCGTAGCGGCGCAGGCGGTTCATGATGAGTTCGCCCAGTTCGCTGGTCTTGCGCTCCCGCTCCTGCGACTCGATGACGAACGATTCCGCCTCATTCACAATCTGTTCCAGTTTGCTGATCGGCACCGGCCGCTTCTCGCAGGCCCGCAACAGCCCGTTCAGGATTTTCTGGCGGTCGAACTTTTCCCGCCTTCCGTCCTTCTTGACCACCATGTACGGAATTTCGTCGATGCGCTCATAGGTGGTGAAGCGCTTGCCGCACTTCAGGCACTCGCGGCGGCGGCGAATTGATTCCGCCTCTTTGCTTTCCCGCGAATCGACTACCTTATCGTTGGCAAAGCCGCAAAAAGGACATTTCATGGCGCTGTTTGGTCGAAGAAGAATCCGCTTAGCGAAATCGAATCTCTGGGATTAATAAAGAAATTGTAACAGGCAAGTAAGGCCCGGTCGCACAGGTCGTACCTATGTGATAGACAAGTGCATAGAGAGGAATCGCGGTTTACACCGGCGGCGCGACGATTTCCGCCTCTTCGGCCTGATGGCTCTCTTTCGACAATTTCCGCAGCGATAATCTCTCGTGGTGGGCCAGAGCCAGGCCGAGCGGTACGACCGCGACAAAGCACACTAACCACAGCAGGATGGCGCAACTCGTCGCCATTTCGGCCGGGACATCAAAGATTCTGGTAAGGGCAGCGATCGTGGCCACCTGCGAGCCGCCGCCGACGCCGGGCAACTGCAGCATGGATCCGAAAATGCTCGCTCCCATCAGCAGCAGCACCTGGGGTCGCGAGATATCAAGCGCGTCAGTCCCGTAAGCATGCGCGACCTCCTGATACGCGACGGCTATTACGAACCACATCGCCACCGAAACCACGATCGACAGCGCCAAGGAAATAGGGCCGTGGACGATTCGCAGTCCCAGGCCGAACTCGCGAATCTTCTCAGCTATGCGGTTGCCCAGATTTGCGGCCAGATGGGCAAAGCGCTTCTCAACCCACGCCGCGAGGGCTTCGCCGCTGCGGCTGACGACGACGGCGGCTACGGCCAGGCCGGCCACGAGGCCCATGAGCAGAAAGCCACCAATGCGGAACTTGTGATAGTACTCAGGGTGAGGAATGGACTGCATCGCGCCCGGAAGAAAGAAGATGGCAAACACCATCAGAATGGTAAAGGCGCCGACATCAAACAGTCTTTCAATCGCCCAGACTCCCATCTGCGATGAGAACGGAAGGTTCTCACGTTTGGAAATGAGGTAAGGGCGAACCAGCTCACCAGGACGACCGAGCAAGGCCAGGCCGGTGAATCCGATCAGCGTGGAGGCGATCAGTCCCGTATAGGAAGCTTTTGGCCGGACCGGCAGCAGAAAAATCTTCCAGCGGACAGCTCGCAAGACGTATCCAAAATAGATCCACAGCACAGCGTGGAGCACGTGGAACCAGCGGATTTGCTGGCTGAGACTGCGAAACTTGCTCCAGTCGAAGGCACGCCATTCGCGAAACTGAAAGTAAACCAGAGCGGCGAGTATGAGGAAAACGATCGTACTCACCACGATGCGCTTTTTGTCCATGAAAAGGGGAAGCCTCGCGCCGCGACCTCGCCACGCGAAGCGGAACCGGCACTTCAAAGGTAAATGACTGCGGGTAGAGGGTCAAACAGGGCTCAACGTCGGTAGCGGTGCGGTTTGACAATTACACAACAACTGTCATCCTGAGCGGAGCCGCTTTTCAGGCGTAGCGAAGGATCTCCCGCTCACCCGGCCCAACGCGTAAGCTAAACTGCACCATCACCTCAACGTCGCAGCGAAGTCAGGAAACGGGAGGGCTGCGCTGCAAGGCTGGTGTTTCACTGCGCAGTCTGCTGCTCGCTGGGCGCGGGACTCGCCTTTGCCTGGGCTTGCGGGACGGTCTTGTGAGCCTTGTTTGCCGGAACAGGAGTTCCAGCTGATTTGCCGGTCGTAGTCGTAGTCTTAGTCTTTGCAGCAGTCGACTGGCTCGCGGCCTTTGCGGCGAGTTTCTTTTTGTTGAAGTCGCGCACGATGCGGGCTACGTAGGCTTTGGTTTCGTAGTACGGAGGAACGCCGCCATACTGCTCCACTCGCTGCGGCCCCGCATTGTAGGCGGCCAGCGCCTTGATCAGATCAAAGTCATAGCGTTCGAGGAGTTCACGCAGATAGCGCGCGCCGCCTTCGACATTTGCCCGCGGATCAAAAGCATTCTGCACCCCAAGTTGCGACGCTGTCCGGGGCATCAACTGCATCAATCCCTGCGCGCCCTTGGGCGATACCGCACGCACATTGAAGCCGCTCTCGGCGCGAATCACGCTGTTCACCAGATCCGGATCCAGATTGTAGTTTCCGCTGGCCGCTTTTACTACTTCGTTCAGATCCGGCGCAGGCTGGACGTTTCTTGCCGGAAATTGCGACTGTGCCCGCGCCAACGGCTGTGCCGCAGTTTGCGGCTGCGCCGCAGATTGCGTTTGCGCTGGAGCTTGCGACTGAAGGAGCGAAGTGGACTCGTTTTTCGCTGGTTGAGGCGGGACTTCGGCCGGCGCGGCTTCAAAGTGGTCGATCTCCGCCGTGGGCACATCCACAAAACTCGCGTCATCGGCACCGACGTAGAGGCGGGTGATGGCCCCCATAATGCGGCGGCGTTCGTGACGGATGGAGAATCCATTGCGCAGCACGGCGGTGTCGGCCGCCGAGCAGGGAAGCGCTGTCGCTGCGAGCAGAATGATAACCGCAGCCCATTGCCCGATCTGGATTGGCTTCTTCATGTCAGACGTTGCGGCGCCCGCAGGGGCTAAAGCCCACATCTTCTTGGATCCTCTTCGGCACGGCGGAAGCCGTGCCCTTCCCGACCGATCCCGGCACGAAAAGCCGTGCCCTTCATGCACCACTCACAAGAGTGGGGTCAATCGTGGCCACCGACGACTTCCGCGACGGCTGCGGCTACACCGCAACGATCATTGCCTAGGGTTACGCTCCAGCCGCGCCCGCGCAGCTCCTCACAGGCATTCCCCATGATAACCGGATGTCCGGCAAACTCAAGCATTTCCACGTCGTTGTGGTTGTCACCGATGGCCATGACCTGGTCGCGGCGGTAGCCGCGGTGCGCGGCCCAGCGTTCCAGAGCGTGCCCTTTGGAACAGCCCGCGTTCAGCACGTCAATCATGGACAAATCCCGCGCGGGGTATTCAGTACGGAGGACGGTAATCTGGTTACTCATCCCGCAAGTGTCGAGCGCTCGCAGAGCTTCGGCCATGCGTGCCATCGAACCGCAAAACATGGCCTGCACGGGATCACTCACCAGAGCATTCTCGATCGGAACCACGAATTCGATGTAGGCCATGTTCTTTTCCAGCCAACGCCGGATGCTCGTGTTCAAATCGTCCAGGTGCTCGAGCACGATTGCGCCTTTGCATTCCTTGTCAAAGGTAAGAACGGTATTGCCGCGGAACGCTCGCATGCTCCCGCACAGTTCGCGGCAGAGCTGGCGCGGCATCAGGTCGCGATGGAAAGTCTCTCCGGCCAGCGAACGGGTTATGGCGCCGTTCGAGCTGATCAGCCAGAGATCAAAACCTAGCTGCTTGGCGATCGGCAGGGCGAAGGTATGGCGGCGTCCCGTGACTAATACGACTTCGATACCGGAATCATGGGCACGGCGTAGCGCCGCCAGGTCGTCGGGCGAAATCTGGAACTGGGGATTGAGTAATGTGCCGTCGATATCGGATGCGATAAGGCGGATGGCCTCGGGCTTCGGCGAGACTGGGCTTCGGGCTTCGGCTATCGGGCTTCGGCTATTCGCGTTCGACACGCTTTCATTGTGACATAGAAATCTTCGGGCTCAGGCCGCTGGCTTTCTTACGGATCTGACAAGGCCATTCAGGAGGCGACCGACCTCGGCGCAGCGTTTCGACAATTGCTGGCTTTGAGGTTCGCCGAGAAATCCAAGATCAATGGCGATGGCAACTTGAGTCTCGATTTCGAAAACCGAACCGCGAGCCACCGCAAGGAATTGGCTCAGTTCGCGATCAGAGAAGCGACCCTTGCCTTCAGCGATGTTGCTGGCCACGGATACGGCGGCCCTCCGGATCTGGCTGGTAAGACCGAACATCTCTTCACGCGGGAATTTTGCGGTACTCCGATAGACCTCCAGGACGAGCGCCATTGCACATTGCCAGACCTCGAGATCTTTGTAGGTTCCGCTCATGGGAATAATCCTCTGCCTTGCAGGTTATGCTCTCCCGTAGTCAATACGCGGTGACATCTGTCACAAGCAGGCTGTGGGAAACGTGTGCGGTGTTATCGAGTCCCGAAGCCCGAAAGCCGAAGCCCGAAGCCCGAAAGCTGAAGCCCGAAGGCCCGTGATATTCTTCGCTGTCCATGGGATCGCATCTCTTTTTTCTCAGCGGATGGGGATTCATTCTGCAGGCGGTGGCGATCGTGCACTTTATTCGCCGGCGTCCGGATACCTATTGGATTTTTATCATTCTGTTCCTGGGATGGGTCGGGGCGCTGATTTACATTGTCGCCGAAGTGCTTCCCGATGCAGGGCTGCTGCGCGGGTCGTTTCAGGCGTTTCCGCGGCGGCGGCGGATTCATGAACTCGAGCGGGCCATTCTCGACAATCCTTCGGCCGGGAACTATGAAGAACTGGGCCTGCTCTATCTGGATGATGGCGACTTCGCGCGGGCGCGGGCCTGCTACGACAAGGCGATCTCGTCGCGAACCGATTCTGCCGATCCCTTCTATCGCCGCGGTATTGCCGAGATCGAACTCGGGGATTTCGCCGCGGCTGTCCCTGATCTCGATCACGCCGTTGCCGCCGATCCGAATTACGATTTCCAGCGTGCCAAGGGCCTGCTGGCTCATGCCTACGCGCAGACTGGCCAACCTGCAAAGGCCCAAGAGCTTTTTGAGCAGGCGACGAAGATTTCCACGAGTTCGGAGACTTACTACAACTACGCGCTCTTCCTGCAGTCGCAGGGCCGGATTGACGAGGCACGGGAGTGGGCCCAGAAAATTCTCGACAAGAAGCCGACGATGCCGGGATATCTGCGGCGGCGTGAGCGTCCGTGGTTTCGCAAGGCGTATGCGCTGCTGGCGAGGTTGCGTCTGCGGTAGGACTGGTTCGGGCTTCGGGCTTCGGCTTTCGGGCTTTGGCAAACCTTCCTCTGGGTTCCAGAGCTGATTGCTCCAGTCGGGCCTTTTCGCTTCCCGAATCAGGAAAGAGTGGCTATTTACCTTCTTGTAACTGGGGTACCCCCCTCCCCCTGGTCCATTGGAATCATCGTGTTAGGGCCGTTTTTTGAAGTAATCCTAGGCCTGCAACAACTTGCGGGGAAAATCCTGACAGCATGGGACTTAGCTCCGCGCGAAAGAGGAATAGATCGCGTTGGCGGACTGCCTTCGCTGCCATGATCGGACTTTGGGGCTGTGGATGACAAGGTTAGATGTCACATGACGGGGCAGGCTTTCTTGCAAATGGAAACCCGGCGGACCTCAGGCGCTGAAGCGCGAATTTATTTTGAATGGCGTAACGGCGCGAATGAATTCGTGCCCTTCCCGGCCCTGCTCGAATTTGAGTTTTTCCGGAGCGACCGAAGACGTGCCCTTCTTGATAGTCGTGGGGATTTAATAGCGGTCGTTGGTGTCTACGTTGAAGCCGAGGTAGGCGTTGACTTCGACTGGCTGCGTGCCGCGCATGGCGGGGCGGAATTTCCAATTAGGTAAGGCGGCCATGATCTTGGCGGTCATGGCGGCTGGGCCGGTTTCGAGGACCTGGAGGTGCTGCAGCTTACCGGAAGTATCGAGGGTGCATTTGATCACTACGCGGGCGTGCGGAAGATTGGCGGGCAAATCGGTGGCGTAGCCGCGCGGGCCGACTAGTGCTCCGGTCGCTGTTCCGGCTGTAGTGCGCGCGACGAGATTGACTTCGGCAAATTGCATCACGACCATGCCCATCGACGTGTCCACGTAGACCGTGTAGTTGTCACCGGGGAGTTTGCCGTAGAAATCAAACGCGCCGCCGGAGCGCGACGTGGCCACGATGGTGATGGCCGCTCCCTCTTTCGGCATCGCCGGATTGTGTCCGGGAGGAGTTGGAGCGCTGGCGTTGCCGTCGGCTCCGAAGCTGGGCAGATTGACGACGTAGGTGCTGCCGCCGCGAACGTCCACGCCGGGCGCGGCTGGAGAGCCAGTGGGAGCGCTGCCCGCGCCGCCGGGACCGGGTGTGGGAGAGATTCCACCTCGGGCACTGGTGTCGGAGCCTACGCCGGTTCCAGTCTTGCCAGCGCCGGAGCCTGCTCCGGCCAAGCCACTGCCGGGACCATCACCGTGACCGATGCTTGCGCCTCCGCCGGAACCGCCGAGGCCCGGCTTGTCCCCACCGGAGGGCGACATCGCGAGCGATCCCTTGTTGCCGCCCGGCATTCCGACCGTAGAGCCGGGCTGGGAGGAGATCACTACTCCGGAACCGCCGTTGCTTCCGCCGCCGCTGTTGGGAGGAGCGAGTGCTGACCCGGAGTCGCCGGGACCGCCGAGGCCGGTACCTTTTCTGCCGGAACCGGAGAGCGCTCCGGAACCGATGGATGGAGGCGGCGGAACTACGTCGCTGGCCAGGAGCGTGCCATTGCCGGAGGCGCCAGAGTTTCCGGATCCGGATGGAGAGCCTGAGGCCCCGACAGATGGTGGCGGAGGGATGACGTTGGATGCGCCGAGGGACGAACCTCTCGTTCGAGTGGAGCCTGCGCCTCCTGTGCCCGAGCTGGAACCAGCGATCGACGGCGGAGGCGGAACGACGTTGTTGGCCTGTGAACTGCCCGTGCCGCCTGGGGCGGTGCGAGCGGTTCCTGAAGCGCCTGCCGAGGAGACAGCGGGCGGAGGCGGAACAACGTCCTGGGTTCCGAAGAGTTTTCCGATGACGCTGCTCACGAAACCGGAGTTGGCCTGCGTGGGGGGTGGGGGGACGACGGCGGCTGAGGGGTCGGTGGCGCTGCCGCTTTCCAGCCGGCGCAGGTCATGCGCGGAATCGGCGGAGGGCGGTGGGGCGACCACGGATGGCGCCGGAAGGTTGAGTTTCGCGGTGCGGGAAGAATCGCGTTCCGGCGCTGAAACTGGAGGAGGCACCACCGCGGCGTTGTTCATCTGCACTCGGGTGCGCGAAACTTCGCGGCTGACAGCGTCGGGAGCGGGCGGAATCACGCTCGGATCCAAAGAAGGTGTGGCCACGGTCCGCTCCCGCGAGACCTTGGGAGCCGGTGCGATGATGCTGGGGTCGAGGGCCGGCGCTACCAGTGTGTGTTCGGAACGGACGCTCGGTGCGGGAGGGACGACTGCGGCATTCAGCGTGGGAGCGGATCGAGACTTGTCCGAAGAAATGTTGGGAGCGGGCGGAACGACAGCGTCGAGCGTGAGTCCCCGACGGGATTGATCGCGAGCGAAGTTCGCTGGCGCAGGAGCAACCAGGTTCGCGTCAAGACGTGGTGCAGTGAGCGAAGAGTGGAGGCCTTCGGACGGCGGCGGGCCTGGGTTGGTGGGGGTTTGCTTGGCTTTGAAGGCGAGCAGGTTGGCTACCGCTCCCGCACTGGGCGGAAGTTTGAGGTCGGGAGCATCGACGACTCTTGGTGAGAGAGAGCCTCCGCGAGCTACGTGGATGGTTTGGGTTCGGTGATGCGCTTCGTGACCACCGGCGCGGCCGGTGGCTCCGGCCTGGGCGCCGCCAAGGTCTTCGGTGCGAGGCAGCTCGTCGCCGGAATAATAGATGACTTCATAGGGACGCACCTTGGGTGCGGCGTAGGGACGGAGGTTGGCAATCTTTCCGGGAAGAATGATGACGACGAAGAGCAAGAACGCTTGCAGCAACATTGCCGTGATCATTCCCCGATACGGGGAGATGCCAAGAGGGGCTTCGCCGGCCAGGCGCGGACCGGAGCGGGCAAAGGCGGGACGGATGGAGGTGACGAAGCCTTCCCATCGCGGGGTCCACTCGACGAGGAGCTTGGGCTCGTCGTGCAAGTAGGCCGCGTTTTCGAGTTGGAGGGTATTGATCACGGAGGGTCTTGTGGGTTGGTCTACTTTCGACTGGCCTGGGGTTGGCTAGTCGAAGCCGCTAGACGTCCCCCTTAATTGTTATCTCAATTCTATCGCCTATAGCGGTTCCTGTTGAGATTAAGGTATTTTGGGGCAATTCCAGAACTGAGGCTGCCTGCAAGCGGACGGGCGCGAACCTCCAGGGCCGCAAGGCGCTCTCGAGATGCACGACGGTACCGGCGGGGTCGAGATACACGACGTCGATAGGAAACCGCATAGCTAGAGTATGAACGCCCCGGCAGGGTCGAATCCATAGCCCCCAGCCGTTACGGAAGTCATCTTCAGAGACGCCGAGCAGGCCGCGCAATCTGGACCAGTGCGTCTGGGCGACGGCGAGGTTGGTGGCGAGATGGAGCTGGCGAGTCTGGTTGAAGGCCTGGCCGCGCGGGACCAATCCGGGCATGACGGCTCCTGATTTCCTCTCTGCTTGGATGTGCCTCAAACGCTTTTCACTACGCGCTCACTATTTCGAAACGAGGGAGTGATAAGCCTGAATGAGCGCCGGACCAATTGTGACGAAGAGGAACGGCACCAAAATGAAAATAACGAGGGGAGGAACCATCTTGATTGTAGTCTTGGCGGCCTGTTCTTCGGCGCGTTGACGGCGAGCGGTGCGCAGGGAGTCGGAGTGGACACGCAAAGCTTGAGCCACACTGGTGCCGAAGCGATCGGTCTGGATGAGAGTGCCAACCAGCGAGCGAATGTCATCCACGCCGGTGCGATCGACTAGATTGCGCAGGGCCTCGGCGCGGGGCTTGCCGGCGCGCATTTCAAGATTCACGAGATGAAACTCGTCGCTGAGGTCGGGATGGGCGTGATGCAAGTCTTTGCCGACGCGCATTAGCGCCTGGTCGAGAGCCAATCCGGCTTCGACGCAAATTACGGTGAGGTCAAGAGCGTCGGGAAGGGCGATACGGATGCGCTGCTGGCGGTCTTTAATCATGCGCTTCAGGAAAAAGCGCGGAATGAAGAAACCGAGCGCGGGGACGCAGACCAGCAAGCTCAGGCTGCTGAAGCCGGAAAAAGCGATGACTCCGGCCAGGCCCAGACCGGCCAGCAGCAGGCGGGCTCCGAAATAATAGCTGGAGTGGCGCGATTCGCGAAGTCCGGCCTGGATGAGCCACCCACGGGTGCGGGAGACATCGGACGGCGACATCGGAATCGCCTTGCTGATGGGATCGAGCGCCTGCTCGAGACGTTCTTTTAGTTTTACCGCCGGCTTTTCGGGAGCTTGCGTAAGCTGTCCACCCAGGGCGCGCAGACGGGCTCCCAGCACCGAACTGGGGGTCACAACGGCCGCCCCAAAGGCGAACACCACCGCCACGACGGTGACAAATATGACGATAGCCAAAATCATCAACGGCATCTTGATACCTGGGCGCTCATACCTGAATCTTAATAATCTTGCGGATCACGAAGTAGCCAACGGTTTGCAAGGCAATACTGACTACCAGCAAAGTGTGTCCAATCGGATCATAAAAGAGCGGCCGGACGAACTCCGGACTGAACACGGCAAGAATTGCCACCACGGCCGGCGGCATCCCCATGAGCAGGGCCATGGTGAGGCGGCCTTGCGCGGTGTGAACCCGCACCTGGCGCTGAATCTTGAAGCGCTCGCGGATTACGTAGGACAAATTGTCGAGGATTTCAGCCAGGTTGCCGCCGGTTTCGCGCTGCAGCATGACGGCGGTGACGAAGAACTTCACGTCCACCAGGGGGACGCGCTCGGTGAGATTCATAAGGGCGTCGCGCACCGGCATGCCGAATTTCTGCTCTTCGTAGAGTTTGCGGAATTCGCTGGCCAGGGGTTCGGTGGTCTCGTTGGAAATCATTTCCAGAGCGGTGGTGAAGGCGTGGCCGGCACGGACGGCGCGGGCCAGAGTGTCGATCGCCTCGGGGAAAAGTTCTTCGATCTTTTCGAAACGCTTCTGGCGGCGATAGGAGACAACGGCATAGGGAAGGAATGCGCCGATGATCAGTGCGGCCCAGGTGATGGCGGGATTGCGGCTCCAGACCAGAGCTGCGAGGGCGGCCAGAGAGCCGGAGAGCAGACACACCACGAGAAAGTTGCCGGCGCGAAATTTCATGCCCGCCTGGGTCAAAGCTTCCTGCATGGCGGAAACCCGCGCGGAGCGGCGCAGGAGACTGTCGAGGGCGGGAATCTCGCTGAGTTGCTCGTCGCGCAACAAGGCGAGTTCTTCGTCAGGCTCGCGTTCCGGCGCCTTCTGCACGGTCGCCAGACGATCTTTGATGAGGCGAGCCTGGGCGCGGCGCTGGTCGAATAGAGACAGAACGACGAACATTGCCAGGGCAACGACGATGAACACGAGAAATGCGACAAGAAGTGCGGACATATATGCGGCTCTTAACCTTAACCTTAACCTTTACCTTAACCTTTACCTTAACCTTTACCTTTACCGAATTGATGATTGCTGATTTTTGATTGAAAAGCCCATCCGGCCGGGCCTTAGTCAACAATCAGCAATCAGCAATTTCCTTTCAAATTTCGGTCCTCGATTCAAACAGCGCCGGGCGCAGCCGGGTGCCAGCGTTGGCCAGCCGTTCGGCAAACGCAGGACGGATTCCGGTGGCGCGGAACGCTCCGCGGACCTTGCCATTTTCGTCGAGGCCGCGGCGGTCAAACACGAAAATGTCCTGCATGATAATGGATTCGTTGTCCATGCCAGTGACCTCGGAAACCGAGGTTACTTTGCGCGTGCCGTCCGACAAGCGGGCAACTTGCACGACGGCGTGGATGGCGGAAGCAATCTGATGACGCACGGCGCGCTCAGGAATGTTGAGGTTCGCCATGGAGACCATGTTCTCGACGCGGGCCAGGGCGTCGCGCACGGAGTTGGCGTGGACCGTGGTGAGTGAACCTTCGTGGCCAGTGTTCATGGCCTGCAACATGTCGAAGGCTTCTTCGCCGCGGACCTCACCGACGACGATGCGGTCGGGCCGCATACGCAGACTGTTGATGACGAGCTGGCGCTGGCGGACGGCGCCCTTGCCTTCGATGTTGGGAGCGCGAGTCTCGAGGCGCACGACGTGTTCCTGCTTGAGCTGCAGTTCGGCGGCGTCTTCAATGGTGACGATGCGCTCCACGTTGGGGATGTAGCCGGAAAGCACGTTGAGCAACGTAGTTTTGCCAGCGCCCGTACCGCCCGAGATCAGAAGGTTCAATTTCCCTTTCACCATGGTCGAGAGAAGTTCGAGCATAGGCTCGGTGAGCGTGTGGTTCTCGATCATGTTGCGGGCGGTGACGGGGTCGCGCCCGAAACGGCGGATGGAGAGACAAGCTCCGTCCAATGCAAGAGGAGGAATAATCGCATTTACGCGGGAACCGTCTGGCAGGCGAGCGTCCACCATGGGAGAAGATTCATCGACGCGGCGGCCCACGCGGGAAACGATGCGCTCGATGATCTGCATCAGGTGCTGGTTGTCTTTGAAGGACAGGTCGGGCATCAGTTCGAGCTTGCCTGCGCGCTCGATATAGATCTTGTCAAAACGGTTGACCAGAATATCGGAGATGGTGTGGTCCTTGAGCAGGGGTTCGAGCGGACCCAGGCCAAAGATTTCGTCGAGAATCTCGCGCGATAAGCGCTCACGCTCGGCGAAGCTGAGAGGAACGACTTCGCTATTGACCGAGTTGCGGATTAGGGCGAGAACTTCTTCGCGAGCTGAGTCACCGGTATTGCGTCCCAGTTTCTCGAGGTCGAGGCGGTCAAGGATCTTGCGATGCAGGTCGGCCTTTACCTGCTGGTATGTGTTGTGCTCGAAGATTTGCGGATTGGCCATAACGTCTTAATGGAAGCGAGCTAAACGCGCGATTAATGTGTCGCGGCGTTACTTAATAAAAGCATCGCGACACGTCGCGCAGCTCGCTCGGGTCCTTCGCTGCGCAAAGAACGCTTGCTCAGGATGACAAAGCTGAAACACTGCCGTCTTACATAAACCTAGACCGTCTTGAACAAAGACCACGCAGAACGTTTCACGTCGACGTCGTTGCGGGTCAATTCCTGGGCCAGCCCGGAAAAGCAGCGGGCGATTTCAGTGTGGCTTTGCTCCATGACCGGCGTGCCGCGGTCGATGGCGGAGGAGATGGCGAAGTATTGATTGGGAACGCGCCACAGCAATTTGACGCCGGCAGCGTTCTCCGCATCCGCCTCAGTGAAGCCTGACACTTTGCGGAAACGATTGAGGACGAGGCGCAGGCGTTCGCGGTTGCCGGTTTCTCCCAGGTACTGTTGCACGCGAGCGGCGCTCCACAAAGAGGCAACGTCGGTGCAGGCAACCAGCAGGACACACTCAGACAGATTGGCGACCAGGCGGCTGGCGGCATCGAGGCGCGAGGAGTTGTCCACGACCACATAACGGTAGTGGGTAACCAGCATGTCGAACAGCCGGACAAACTCCGCCGTCGATGGTTCGATGGAGGCTGGGGTATTGGCTCCTGCCAACAACTGCAGGCCGTCGTCATGCCGAGTCATGAAACTTTCGAGCAGGGAGCTATCCATGCGGTGCAGGTTACGGGTAGCGTCGGCCAGGGTGAACAACGGTTTGAGATTGAGATGTAGAGATGTGTGTCCCAGTGGGGCGAGATCGACCAGAGCGGTGTTGCCGTGAGTGGATTGCAGAGCGAGGGCGAGGTTGACGGCGACCGTCGTGGCTCCGCTGCCACCTTTGGCGTTCACCACGGAGAACACCTTGCCCCGCGGACCTCCCTTTTGAACCTTGCGCTGAGCTGTAGTGAGGCGAACAAAAGCCTCGAGAAGGTCCGTGGTGGTGGTGGGACGCTCGATGAACTCGCGAGCGCCGGCGCGCATGGCATTTACGATGACCTGAGGCTGGTTGAGATTGCCGATGGCGAACACGGCTGTCTCGGGCAGCTCCTGGTGCAGAAGTTCAACGGCGCGCATGGCCATAGCGGGATTGTCGGCGGGAATATCGACCAGGACAACATCGGGGCTGGCGGCTTGCACACGGCGCGTGACGGGATCGGATGCCGCGACCGGAAAACTGGCGCAGGTATGAACCGTGCGAGCTACACTGGTGCCATCCACCAATACCTGGAGCACGGTGCGCTGCTCATTGTCGGTGGCCACGATGACGACTGAAAGCTCGGCCATAACCTACGTCTTCCCCATTCCGCAAAAGTCAGTTGCCAGTGTTCAGTTCCCAGTTGCCAGTGAGTTCATCGGATCATCATCGGATGATCGCGCCCAGGGGATTACTTCCCGGAGCTTTTTTCCCATCGAACTTGTCATTGTTGATGAAAGTGTCCGGCTGCTTCGGCCCGGGCGGGGATTCGGTGTTCGGCGAAATCCGGTGCACGGTGCAGAGAACCATGAGTTCCTGGTTGCTTTTCGAAACACTCTTGCTTCGGAAAAAGGCACCCAGGATCGGTATATCTCCCAAGCCGGGAACTTTTTCCCAAGTATCGGTGACGCGATTGTCGATCAAGCCGGCGATCACGAAACTTTGCCCATCCCGCAATTCGAATTCAGTCTCAGCCTTGCGAGTACTCAGGGCCGGGATGGTGAACCCGGAAATGGTGAGCGCGTCGGCGAAATCCAAGGTGCTGACCTCAGGCGCAACTGTGAGGTGAATATTGCCGTTGGGCATGATGACGGGAGTGAAATCCAGCTTGACGCCAAACTCTTTGAAGGAGATGGTGACAGCGGTGAATCCCGCACCTGGTTGGACGATGGGGAAAGGGAACTGGCCGCCGGCGAGGAAGCTGGCTTTCTTGCCGTTTACAGCGATAAGAGTGGGCTCGGACAGAATCTGGAGCAGGTTCTTGGTGGCCAGCGCCTCGATCACCGCGCCCAAGTGAATGTTGGGCTGGAACAGAAACATATTGAGAACGTTGCTGATGGTTTGAGTGGCCGCAAACGGAGTATTTTGCCCCTGCGTCTGGCTGATCGATTGGGTAGAGAAACCACCGTACTGGCCGGTGGTTGAAGTGCCAACCAAATTGGCTGCGCCGGTGGAGAAAAGGTTGGCGCCAAGTTGGGTGAGGGCGGAGCGGTCGACCTCGGCGAACTTCACTTCCAGCAGGACTTCCTGAGCGCCCACGGGACCGAAGGTGAGAACGTTCACGACATTCTTGGAATATGCCGAAGCCAATTCTCCGGCACGCTTGGCGACGTCCTCAGTAGTAACGTGGCCGGAGAGAACGATGGCGGCGCGCGACGGAGTGACGGAAATTTGTTCTTCGGGGAAGACGCGATGTTCTTCTTCGGCGCAGGCGCTGACATCAACATCGACGCGGAGGTCAAAGCTGCGGGAGCGTTCCAGTTCGTCCCAGATGATGAGGGAGACTTCGCCGGGAGATCGTCCGTGGACCAGGATTTGAGTACCGGTAAGCACGGTGGGGTCGGCGACATTGGGGTCGGTTACGGAGACGCGCTTGATTTGCTCGGTAGTATTGATGAGCAGAGACTTGTCGACCATGACGCGCAGAGGAGCCGAACCCTGGGGCTGAGCCGACTGCGGAGGAAGCGTGGTCTGGGTGGTGGCCGGCACAGTCGGTTCCTGGGGCGCCTGAGTCGCAGGCTCCTGCGGCCGAGCCTCGGCCAGCGCCAGGCCTGATCCGAACGTCGATCCAAACGTCGAACCGAAGATCGGGAGCAAGAACGACAGTGCCAGCGCAACGAAAAATGTCGTGCGAACCTTCATCGTGTGATTCCTCTCCACATGAGGAAACCTGCTATGCAGCGCATCGAACGGCTAGGCCGAAACTGCTCTTCGACTACTTGGGGTCTTCGCTGCTTTGTTCCGGCAGCGGGACGACGGTCTTCTTGTCACCTTTATAGACTTCTACGCTGAGAACCGAAGTAGAGGGGGGCGGCGGCTTCTCAGTTTTCTGCTGTCTCACGGGACGAATCGTCGGATGCGGCGGAGCCGCAGCTGGCGTGCCGCCCTTGTACAGACCCTTGGCATTGGCTGCGTCCACGGGGTCCTGATGGGTGTCGAGCGGATTACGCAGGGAAAGTTGAATCTTGCCTTCGGAGCTTGCGAGAGTCAGACGTTCGGCGTCCTCGGGAGAAGTGAGCAGAGTGATGACCGGAGTGTTCTGAGGTTCCCCGGCGGCATTGCGTTCCAGGCGCTGGCCGGAGGCAATCACGGCCACATTCTGCAAGACGGTTGTGGTTTGGTTCTCGGAGCTGCCGTTGGGGGTTCCGGTAAGGAGCACGTCGACCCGGGTGCCGGGACCGACGAAACCTGCGACCGAGACTACCTCATTCACCCGCACTGAGACGGCGCGCATTCCTGGTGGAATCAGAGACGGCAAACCTGAACCGGCATTTTCCGGAGCCAGCTTGCTGGGCAGAATGAATTCGCCCTTGGAGATGGGAATGATGACGCCGCGGCCCATCACCTGAGACCGTTTCGTGTAAGCCCCGGCAGGCAGTCCAGAGGCAGGGAACCTGGCGATGTGCACATCGTGCTCTTCGACCCGCGCCCCGACCTGAATGTCGTCGGCGGCCACAACAACGTCTGCGCCGGCTTCGACGGTCGTGGGGCCTCTCCCGGCCAGGTTCTTGTAAACGAAGAGGCTGACGAAGGCCCCCAAAGCCAGGGCCACAGCGCCGATCATCAGCAAACGAGTGCGGTTCATAGAGCTCGGTCAAGACAAGCAAAGGCGATTATCCCCGCCGTACGCCTCGAGGATTGTTTGTATTGTGCTACGCCGTTGCAGATTCCTACTGAATCGAACTGGCGACGTTGGAGAAAACGTTGTTCGCGTTAGAGCCTATCAGCCGAATGGTGCCGACGACGATCACGAGAATCACGGCCAGCATCACAGCATATTCCGCAATATCCTGTCCTTCATCGTCGCGCCACAATCTCCAAAGATGATCCATAGTTCCCGGCCTCCTGAAAACATCAACTTTCTGAAACAACTGTCCCTACAGAGAAAAGGCGCATGCCTATGGAGACTTGCGTCCCCATTTGCTTAGACTGCTCTGCAGGGGTTTTTAATCTCACTCATAATAACCCGCAAAATGCTTTGAAAGGGGTACTTTCTTGCATACCTATGGTAACTGCGGTGCGGCTTTCGGGCCCAACCTGGCAGACCTGCTTTAGCAGACCTGTTCTTCCAGACCCGGTTTTACAGGCCTGGTTTTACAGACTTGGTTTTGCGAGGGTGGGGTTACCGGTGGCGGGATCCCTCCGGATCGCATGCGGAAGCGCAGTCAGGATAATAGCTTGCGAGTCCTCGTAGGAGACGGTCCAGTCCGGGGAGCTTCGCAGCCCGGTCGCCAGGGCTGAATCCGGGGGGACGAGAACCGTGTCGATGCTCCACTGTCGGAGGGGCTGCTGCCACGTCCCTTTGAGTTGATAGGTGTTGGCGAACTGGTCAAGCAGTTCTTGCCCGTAAAGGTCGGCCCGGCCATCGATGAAAACGGGAGTGGAAGGGTAAAGCCTCCAAATCAGATAACCGCCCCAGTCGTAATGGTTGAAGATGCGGGCGGAGGGTGAGTGAGTCTGAAGAAAGGCGACCGCGCGTGAAGGGAAGTGTTGCATCTCGGCCTGCGGCTGGATTTGGATTACCAGGGCGACGTGGACTGCGGCAAAGACCGCCATGGCCAAGAGGATCGCGCCGTTGAGCGCGGCCCGGGCACCTAGAGCACTCTGCGGGCGTGAGTTGCTCCGCGGCCATTTACCCAGCCGCGTGGAAATCAGCGGGACCGCGATCAAAACGAATAAAGGAATCAAACGGATGGAACAGAGGGCGGCATATAGGCTGACGAGCAGCAGAAGCAGGTCGCGCGGTCGCAGTTTGAGGGGCGACCAGCTCAGAGTCGCAAATGTGGCCAGTACGATGAGCAGGACGGGCCAGTACTCGGCGCGGTGGAAGTTTGGCGAAGCCCATTCGGCGATGTAGTTCTGCATGGCAGGCGAGCGAAGGGCTTCAATCGGGTAGGAGAACATCCGCAAGCCGTTGGGATTCAGTGGCACGATCAGCAGGTCGAGCAGGAGTATGAGAGCCGCGGTACGCAGGCGCGACGGGTTCTGACTGGGATATCCCAAAGCGCGTTCGATCCATTCTCCGGCGAGGAACAGGGCCGAGAGAGCCAAGCCCAGAGCGAATCCTGCGTGCAGGTTCACCCACAGCAGGGTGATTGGGAGAGTCCACCAAAGAAGCTTGGGACTGCGCTCAGAGCGCTCGAGAATCAGCAGCCAGAGGCTGGTTAGCAGCAGCGAAAGAACCTGAGGACGCACGCCCCAGACCGGTATGGTAGCCCATGCCGCGCACAGCGTGGTTATGCCGGCAACGTAGGGAGCGCGGCCGCAGCGCAGGTACAAAAGAAAGAACGCCGCGCTGATGATCGCGGCAAAGGTCATGATCAACCCGCCAAATCCCGTGGTGCGCTCAAGCTCGTAGAGCAGAATCTCGGTAAGCCACTCGTGCGCGACCCAGGGCTCTCCGGCGCGCGTGAAGGAAAAGGGATCCGTATGAGGAACGCTTTTGTGCTCCGCGATGTACTGCCCGGTCTTGAGGTGCCACCAGACGTCGGGATCGGTGACATTGCGCGCGGCCATGGCAAACAGGCCGAGGAAGAGCGCCGCCAGGAAGACGCGCGTGGTGCTGAGTCTCGGGTTCATTGCTGATCCGCGAGGGGCGCCGTTACCTCTTGGCTCCGGAATAGAACAACGATGAGCATGGGTAGATAGATGAAGATCACGGCCAGTCGTCCGACTTCGGTGAAGTTGGCGGGTTGGTGGAACCAGCGGCAGATGCCCGCGCCCCAACTGAAGCATGCAGTGACCAGGATCTGCCGCCGCGATCTGGGGATCAGCCAGAGCGTGAAGCTGTCGAAGAACCAGCGCTGCGGCATGATTGAGGCGAGCAGCAGAAGCCAGGCATCGCGATCACGATAGCGCACCAGCGCCAGCAGGAGTAGAGGTCCGGGGAAGACTAATAATGGAACGAAGTGCTCGTAATAATGGGTTTGCCGCAGCCACAGCGCTGGCCATTGCGGTAATACAGCGAAGCTTAATGCTGCCACGAAAATGCAGGCCAGCAATCCGCGGCGGGAGAGGCGCGTCAGGAAGACTGGCAATCCTACCTGAGGCTTCATCATGGTTGCGGGCAGCAGTAGGGGAAAGAATGCGCTGGCGGCGATGATCGGCGGCCATTGCGCCGTGAGGACGCCCGCCCAATAAGGAAAAGCAAGAAAAATTCGCAGCCTGCTGAAGTTTTCGCGGGTGAGACCGAAAGCCAGGAAGGCTGAACTGAATCCATAAAAGAGTCCCGCGGCAACCTCAGGCGGCATGCGCAAGAATGGCAGGGCGAAGAATGCTGCGGGCAAGGGATATTGCTCGAGCGGCGTATCGTAAGGATTCTGGCGTGCGACGAGTCGCTCCGCCAGATGGAGGGCCCAGTGGAAATCACCCGCGTTCTGATGGAGGCGCTTGAGCAGGAACCAGCAGAATGTGCCGCTGACCAGGCCCACGACCATTGCTACTGTGATTCGCTTTCGCATCGGCAAGTTTGCCCCACAGTTGTAACATGAGGCTGCCGGTTGGGGATTAGTATCCGGTTACGGATTCGAGTATGAAGAGAGTGCTTCTGGCAAGGCTTGCGTAAACCTTTGCAATCCGTTGTTGGTCTGGTGCTGGCCGCGGTGGCGGCGGCCAGCATGTGGTTTTATGTGATCGACATCCTGCGAGCCCGGCAGATCGCGGAAGCCGAGGCTAAGCAAATTCCGCGAGGGAATCTCTCCGATCTTTATCCGCGCTGGCTGGGAGCGCGGGAACTCCTGCTGCACCATCGCAATCCATACAGCCGCGAGGTTGCGCTCGAAATTCAGGAAGGTTATTACGGACGGCGGCTGGATGCTGCGCGGTTGAATGATCCGAAAGACCAGCAGGGCTTCGCTTATCCCGTGTACGTGGTTTTTCTGCTGGCGCCGCTGGTCGGGATTCCGTTTCCCGAGTTGCTGATCATATTTTATTGGTCGCTGGTGGTGTTGACGGCGGCCAGCGTGTGGTTGTGGCTGCGTACACTGCGATGGCAGTTACCGCTGATAGCAGTGGTCGCTTGCATGGTGCTGACGCTGGGAAGCTTTCCTGCAGTGCAGGGAATCAAGCTGCAGCAATTGAGTCTGCTGGTGGCGGCGCTGCTGGCGGGTTCTGCGGCGTGCGTTGCTAGCGGTTTTCTCTTCTGTGGTGGAGCATTGCTGGCGCTGGCGACGATCAAACCTCAATTGGCATGGCCTCTTGTGGTGTGGCTGCTTTTGTGGACGGCTGGCGATTGGCGAGGGCGGATGAGGCTGGTGCTTGGGTTTGGACTCACGATGATTCTGTTACTGGGCGGCGCGGAGATTGTTCTGCCGGGTTGGTGGTGGATGTTTGCCGAGGCTATCGGGCAATACCGCCATTACACGCAGAGCCAGTCCGTGCTCGAAGTCATACTGAATCAGATGCTCGGCTCTGCCGCGAGTGGGATCGTAGGCCGCGTTGGCGGGCAAATCCTCGGGGCAATTGCCATTCTCGCTTGTATCCCTGTGCTATGGAAGTTGCGGGGGCAGGCGGCGGACGCTTCGGGATTCAGTTGTGCGACAGCGCTGGTGCTGGCGTTGAGTGTACTCGTCGTGCCCATGTACGCACCTTACAACCAGGTTCTTTTGCTGCCCGCAATCCTGCTGCTGGTGAGGGAGCGGGCGATGTTTCTGTCGCGGTCGCGGGTCTGGCGTGTGGCCTACCAGTTGGGCGCTCTGGCTGTGGGATGGCAGTGGGTGGCGAGCGTGGGCCTGACAGCGACGTACTTGCTGCTGTCGCGGGATTTGGCGTTTAGAGGTTGGGAATGGCCGTTCTTCGCAACCTTTGCGTTGCCGGTGTTCGTGTTCGTCCTCATTTTCTTTTACGTGAAAGACGAACCGCGGCGAGTGCAAGAGCTGCATTCGTGAAAGTTGAGATGAAGCTATCGAGCGAAGATCGTCCTAACGAAGATCGTCTGAACGAGGATCGTCTGAACGAAGATCGTCATTGGCCTCCGTGGCGGCGGGCGCTGGCTCTTTGCGCGTGTCTTTTTATGATGAACATCTTACGATGAATATCTTACGATGAACATCTTACGATGAACATCGGATTGCTGTGGCTTTTCCTGGGCTGGTCGCTGGTGGTGTGAGCGCCGATGTTCTGCAGTGAGACTTCGGGAATCCGTTGAACGTTTTCCGTTGAACATTTTCCGTTGAACATTTGGTGTAGGCGTTATGGGCAGTCCCGACCAAGGCCCTTCCCGCCAGCGCATGATTCCTGTCATTCTTCATATTTCTGCCGTTTCCGTGTAGGCTTGGGCGGGGGAGCCGCTGCACATTCCATGGTCTTGAATCCTATAGGCCGTTCGTCGTCGTCTGGTTCGGGAGTGTTTCCCGGGCTGGTTCTGGTGCAAGGCAACGAACAGAAAAATATCGTCCTGAACCGCACGCCTTTCAGCGTGGGCCGCAAGGTGGACAAGGATCTGGTGATCGCCGATCCGCGGGTCTCGCGCGATCATGCGCTCATCGTGCTGGAAGAAGACGGATTCTTTCTGGTCGATCAGGGCAGCAAGCACGGCACGTTCGTCAACGGAGAACGCATTCAGCGGCAGAAGCTGGAGCGCAACGACCGCCTGGAATTTGGGGCGCGCGATTCCGCATATGCAATTTTCAATCCGGCGCACGGAACTTCGAACACGGCGCGCGAGTTCCTGAGCCAGATTTCCGAGATTCAGATCTCGCAGGAGGCCAACGACCTTGAGAAGCTGACCCTGTTCCTGGAAGCGGCGCGCAAGTTGAACACGGCCGGCGTGCTCGATGAAATCCTGATGACCATGCTGGAAGTGACGCTGCGGCTGACGCGGGCCGAGCGCGGTTACGTTTTCCTGAAAGACGAGGAGGGCAACCTGCGTTTGGCCGCGGGACGCAACAACAAGGGCGAGCCGCTGCTGGATGACAAGACCATTTCGCACTCCGCGCTGGACGAATCACTGCGTTCAAATTCCGAGTTCCTGTTGACTGACACCGGCAGCTCGCCGGAGCTTGCCGGCCGGCAGAGTATTGTTGCCTACGATCTTCGTACCGTGATTTGCATCCCGCTGCGCAAACGGCAAGTGCAGGCCAAGATGCGAGAGCAACTCACCATGGTGCCCGGCCTTCCGTCGGCCGAAGTGACGGGGGTTCTATATGTCGATTCGCGCTTTGCCTCGCGCGAATTCTCCGGCGTTGGCCACGACATTCTGCGGGCCATCGCGACTGAAGCGGCGTCGCTGATCGAGAACGCCCGGCTGGTGCAGGCTGAGGAAGAATCCCGGCGCTACCAGCAGGAACTGACCATTGCCGCCAGCATTCAGCAGCGGCTGATGCAGGTAAAGATTCCCGATGTGCCATTTGCGAAGTTGCGCGGGAAGAACCTGTCTTGCAAAGAAATCGGGGGAGATTTTTTCGACGCCGTCAACACTAAGGAAGGCCTGGCGGTGGTGCTTGCCGATGTTAGTGGCAAGGGAGTTTCGGCGGCTCTGCTGGCTTCCACTCTGCAGGGGATGATTTATTCGCATTTGAGTTCCGGCATGCCCTTGCTTGAGGTAGTTACGGCCGTGAACAACTTCTTCACCGCAAAGCTGGTCGGAGAAAAATATGCGACCGTCCTGCTGGCGCGCCTGCGCCGGGACGGTGATCTGGAATACGTCAATTGCGGTCACGTGCAGCCTTTGCTGATTTGCGCCGGAGAGGTGATGCGTCCGCCGCACGGCAATGTGCCGGTAGGGTTGCTGGCGGATGCCACGTTTGAGAGCGCGCGCTGCCAGCTCAAGTCGGGCGACCGCTTCATCCTGGTGACCGACGGCGTGACCGAGGCGGAGAATGCGATGGGCGACTTCTTCGAGGACTCGCGGCTGGAAGCGACCGCAGCCAAGACTCCCACGCTGGAAGGCATCTTTGGCGCGGTGTCGGAGTTCTGCGCCGGAAACCCTCTCAGCGATGACTGCACTGTCGTGGAACTGATTTACTCGCAGGCTCCTGGCCCGGTGTCAGTAGTCTGACCTCGATAGCTCAGGCGACCGTGACTGTGTAGTCCTTGCCCTCCCAGCGATTCTCCTGCGTCCAATAAAACGTGAACATGATTTGACTTCCCGGGGGAAGCGACGCTGTGGGCAGGTCGAGGATGTGGAGGCCCAGGCCGGTGTCGCGGGAGTTGGTGTCATGCGAACTCTCCCAACCGTCGAGGCTCCAGTGAACCAGCGCTGGATTGAGCAGCTTGATGCGCAGCTTCTTGTGCGGTGGAATAGAGCGAGGCTTGTTGTTAATCCTCCATCCCGAGAACTCTCGCGTCGGCTTTTCAACCTGATAGCGTTGCACCGTCTGCGGAGGCTGGTCGAAAATCTTGTTGTCGCGCATCGAGCGGCGCAACTTCACATATTCGGAGTGAGCCCAGACTAACGGGCAGGCAGAGCCGGTGGGTTTGCCGCGGAACAGTTCGTAGCTCGAAATGTCATCCGCGTCCCAGACTTGCTCAGGCAGCAGGCGGCTCTGACCGACGGTGCAGTTCTCCAACATGGTCAGCAAAGACTCGGCTTCGCCAGGGCGACCGGCGGCGAGTTCGTAGTGAGCGCGTTCCCCAGCCAGCAGCGGCCATGGGCGGCCAATGCCGGTGCCATCAAATGCCGAACCATCTTTGTGCTCGCCGTAGCCGTCCCCGTTATAGCGGTACCAGCAGGGGCCCTGCGGTAGTTGCACGCGCAGCAGAGCGTCGATGACTTTGATGGTATTGAGAATGCGGGGATCGTCAGGGGCGCGCAAACCGAAGCGCACCAGCGCCAGTGCGTCGGGACTGATGATATGAGACGCGCGTTCCGGATCTTCTCCGGGAGGGCGGTTTTTAATCGGCACGAAGCCTTGCGTCGGGGAAGCCGCGCCATCGGTGTCCGGTGGAGCGATGCGCACGTAGTAACCTTCGACGCCGATTTGCTGAGCAAGGTCGCCGCCGGTCGCATAGATCCAGCGCTCGATGTTGTCGTTCCAGGCGTCGGCGGTGTCGCGCAGGGTGGGCGCTGCATCGGAGTGGCCAGTTAATTCAGCAATGTCGGCCGCGGCCAGCAGCGCAGCAATCTCCACCGCCAGAGTAAAGGGAGAATAGCCCGCGTCTTCTTCCCATCGATCCTGTTGTGTGACGGGACCGTTGCGCAAAATGAAACTGGCGGCGCCACGCACCATCGGCCACCAGCGCTCCAGCTTGCCCAGGCCCGGAGCGGCTTCGCGGCGCAGCAAATCGAGCAACAGGATGGGGAAAGCAGTTTCATCCATCTGCACGCCGCCCCAGTAAGAGCGCCCGTCGAGCCAGAGATTCTGCGCCCAGTTGCCTGCGGCCTCCTGCGTGGACTCAAGGTAACGCAGCACCCTGACGGCGTCGTTGACCGCGCCGGCTGCCAGCAGCGCTCCCGCAGTCTCAACCAGATCGCGGGGCCAGACCAGGTGATAACCGCCGAGGTCTTCGTCTCCTTTATTGAATCCCCACGGGATCGAAAGGCTGGCGATGATGCCGCCTAGAAAATCCTTGGATTCGTGCGTGCGCAACACCGCGGTCGAGGCGCGGTAAAGATCGTTCTCACGTTTCGGTTCGTCGAGTTTGAGTAAAGTATCCTGCCAGATTTTCCACTCGCCGAGGTAGTACTCGCGGATCTTCGCATAGTCCTCAGACAGGCTGGAGCGCACGTGCTGTCCGGCTTCACTCCAGATTCCGCCGAAGCCCAGGGCCAGCACGAACTCTCCGGCGCAGGCCGCGAGGTCGATCTCTCCGGTGCAGGCAAGGTTCCCGTTCTCCGCGCGCTGGTATTCCCACTCCATCTGGAAGTGGGTAGAGATGTCCTGCCATCCGTCGGAAACACCCACGAATCCAACCGACATTTTTTTCCAGCCCGCCGAGCAGCCCAGCGCCAGCGCTGTTCCGTCGCGCTCGGCGAAGAACATGGGCACACCTTTGTAGTCGCCGACCCAACCGGTATTGTGGTAACCGCAGTTGGCCAGGTGCGGCGAGAGCAACGCGTAAAGACGATAATCGGCGAGCTCTCCCTGCAGTGGCTCGAAGCGAATCTTTTGCAGGACTACGTTGCGATAGGGAGTGGTGAAAACTTCTTTGTGAATGCGATAGCGGCCGCTGCCGTCAGTGTTGGTGAGTTCAAATGCCGGGATACCGAGCTCGACCGGCTTGTTCTCAAAAGTGCAATGGCGCTTCTCCTCAGAGAAGAAATCAAGGCCATTGGTAACGACAAGGCCGAAATCGCGCGTGCAGGCCTGGTCTACCCGCGGAAAATACACCTCGTTTAGAATGCCGTGACTCAGCGTGAACCAGACCTTGCTGTGCGGGTCCAACGCCGTGCCGGCACCGGTTTTGGCGCTCGAGGTCCAGCGGGGTGGAATGCCCGGCCAGCCCGGGGCGTAGCGGATAGAATCGCTCATGAAAGTTTTGTCCTGAACTCCGCCTGCGGATTAAGACCCACTTGCAGTAAAAGGACACTCCGGAGGTAGTCGAGCCACAACAACGGGATAGACCTGGTGCCAATTAGTTGCATCGAAGCGGGATGTGTAAAGGTAGTATGGTAGCAGTCTTGTGGCTTGGGATTGCGCGTGACGGCCAGCAACGGAGCAGACTGATGATTCCGCTGCGCCGGCCGGTTCCGCTCTCGGGCTCGCATGCAACGAATCCCCGGACCCGTTCATCAGAAATTCACCCGTTTGTAACCGTCATGTAACATAGCGCCAATAGAACCAAGGACATCCAGATGCAGGAGGAATCATCGAGCCATGCGTAGACTCACACTGCTTTTGTTATGCGCTTTTCTAGCCCTGCCGGCAGTAGGGCAGACCACGCTGAACGGAGCAGGCGCCACATTCCCGAACCCTATTTACTCGAAATGGTTCAGCGAATACCACAAGCTGCATCCCGATATTGAAGTCAATTATCAATCCATCGGCAGCGGCGGCGGCATCCGCCAGGTGACGGAGGGCACGGTTGATTTCGGGGCCAGCGATATGCCCATGACGGACGGGCAGCTCGCCGAAGCCGAAACCAAACTGAAGACTAAGGTCCTCAACATTCCCAGCGTACTGGGAGCGGTCGTCCCGGCCTACAATGTTCCGGGAGTGAGTGGGGAAGTAAAGTTTACGCCGGATGCCTTAGCCGGCATCTTTCTCGGCAAGGTCACCAAGTGGAATGACAAAGCCATCACCAGCGCAAACCCGGGTGTGAATTTCCCCGACAAAGACATCATCGTGGTGCACCGCTCCGACGGCAGCGGTACCACCTTCATCTGGACCGACTATCTTTCGAAGGTCAGCCCGGACTGGAAGAGCGAGGTAGGCAGCAATACCAGTGTCAAGTGGCCTGTCGGTCTCGGCGGAAAAGGCAACGAGGGGGTCGCCGGATTAATCCGGCAGATGCAAGGAGGCATTGGCTACGTCGAGCTGATCTATGCCCTCCAGAACAATATTCCCTACGGCAGCGTTCGCAATGCCGCGGGCGTTTTCCTGAAAGCGTCGCTCGCAGGGGTGACTGCGGCGGCTGCATCCTCGCCTAAAATGCCAGAGGATTTTCGCGTCTCCATCACCGACGCACCGGGCAAGGACGCTTATCCCATCTCCAGTTTCACCTGGCTGCTGATTCCCCAACAGTCGAAGGATGCGGCGAAGGGCAAAATCCTGGCAGACTTTCTCAACTGGATGTCGACGGACGGCCAGAAAATGACAGCCGCGCTCTCGTATTCACCGTTGCCGGAGGCCGTTATCCAGAAAGAGAAAGAGGCGATCAAGCTGGTCAAATAAGCGGTTTCCGATTCGCCCGATTCCTGTTTCCGAAGGGTCGTCCTCCCCAGGACGATCCCGTCCTATGCCTACCCTGATTCACTGTTCTGCGTCTCGAAAGCAGATGTTTTATACTAGATGGTCGTAAAGCGGTTCCCCCTCGGCAAGAGAAAATCGCACCCACGAACGGGTAAAGCCCTGGCATATGGCTCGTCTTACGCTGGAAGATCCTCAGTATTATCTCAATCGCGATACCTCCTGGATCGCGTTTAACCGGCGTGTGCTCGAAGAAGCCGAGGATGAAGGTAATCCGCTTCTGGAGCGGCTGAAGTTCCTCGCCATCTCTGCCAGTAATCTGGATGAGTTTTTCGAGATTCGCGTGGCCGCCATGGTGCAACAGATCGAGGACGGCTACAACGAAGCTGGTCCCGATGGTTTGACGCTGACCGAGCAGCGGGACGTTCTGGCGCGTCTGGTTCACAAGTTCGTCGATGATCAGTACGACTGCTGGAACGCGTTGCGCCCAGCCTTGGCAGAGCACGGGATTCGCGTGCTGAGCTTGCACGAGTTGGACGCGGAGGCAAGGCGGTTCGTTGACGAATACTGCGAGAAAGAGCTGGATCCTCTGCTCACGCCGGTGACTGTGGATCCCACCCATCCCTTCCCGCGGGTGATCAACAAGGCGCTGTGCCTGGGGTTTCTTTTGCGCCGGCGGCGTCGCTCCGCGCTCACCTACACCGGTGTGGTATCCGTGCCTCGCGCGCTTTCCCGGTTGGTTCGCCTGCCCTCGGATACGACGACCGACTTCATTTTTCTTGCGGACCTGGTGGCGCACCATGCCCAGAACATGTATCGCGGCTATGACATCGTTTCCTCGGCGCCTTTCAGGGTCACGCGGAATAGCAATCTCTATCTGCAGGAAGAAGAAGCGCGCAATCTTCTCGAATCCGTGCGGGCGGAGTTGCACAACCGGCGCAAAGGGGATGCGGTCCGCATGGAGATTGAAGCCGACGCCGATCCCGAGATCATCGATCGACTGCGCACCGTGTTCGAACTCGATCCCTGGCAGGTTTTTCCGGTGAATGGCCCGGTAAACCTTTCGCGGCTGTTTAATATCTACGAACAGACCCAGCGGCCCGATCTCAAGTATCGCAACTTTACTCCGCGCGAGTTGCGGCTTACGGCCAAGTCGCAAAATCTGTTCGAGGAACTACGGCGGCATGACGTTCTGCTGCATCACCCCTACGATTCCTACGACGCCGTCGTGGCGTTCATCGAGTCGGCCGCGGAAGATGAGCACGTGCTTTCGATCAAGCAGACTCTCTACCGCACCAACGAGCACTCCTTGATCGTGCCGTCGCTGATGGATGCGGCGTCGCGCAAGGAAGTTACCGCGGTGGTCGAGTTGAAGGCGCGTTTCGACGAAGCCCACAACATTCGCTGGGCACGCGACATGGAAGATGCCGGGGTGCAGGTGTTTCACGGCCTGGTCGGCCTGAAGACGCACTGCAAGCTATCGCTGCTGGTGCGCCGCGATCCCGATGGCGTGCGCAGCTACGCTCACATCGGCACCGGCAACTACAACGCCTCCACGGCGCGCATGTACACGGACTTGAGCTTGTTTACGGCGAATCCGGAGATCACCCGCGCCGTGCATGACGTCTTTAGTTTCCTGACTGCGTATGCCGAGAACCCCAGTTATGATCCGTTGCTGGTCGCTCCGCTGGATCTCGCGGAAAAGGTGATTGCCCTGATCGATCGCGAGGCGGACCACGCCCGCCAGGGCCGTCCAGCGCGCATCATCGCCAAGATGAACGCCTTGCTCGACAAAAACGTTGTGCAAGCGTTGTATCGAGCTTCTCAGGCCGGAGTTGAGATTGATCTCATTGTGCGCGGCATTTGCGCTTTGCGCCCGGGAGTGCGGGGCGTGAGCGACCGCATCCGGGTGCGCAGCATTGTGGGGCGCTTTCTGGAGCACAGCCGGATTTACTATTTCAGTAATGGCGACGATGAAGAAATCTATATCGGCAGCGCCGACTGGATGGCACGCAATCTCTATGAACGGGTCGAAGTGCTGGTGCCTCTGCGCGACGAATTCCTGCGCGAGCGCGTGCGCCGCGAAATTCTCGACGCCTACCTCGCGGATAACCGCAAGGCTCGCATCCTGCTGCGCGACGCCACTTACATTCGGGCGTGGCAACCGATGCATGGTAAGCGGAATCGCAAACCGCCGACGGGCGCAGCCGCTTTCAGCGCGCAGGATTTTCTGATCGGCGTGGCCGAAGGCAAGCAGCCGGCGGACTTCACGATACCTGAGCTTCCGGCGCCCAAGCGCAAAGCTCCCGCCGGAAGAGTACGATAGCCGAGACAACGATAACCGAATTAGATAACCGAATTCGATAACCCAATTCGATAACCCAATTCGATAACCCAATTCGATAACCCAGAGAACGATAATTCCCAATGATCATTTATTTTCTGCGTCACGCCAGCGCCGGCGAACCCTTGGCTAACCTGAAGAAGGACGAGAAACGCGCGCTCGACAAGGAAGGCGTCGAACAATGCGGTTACGTCGGTCGCGCATTGGCCGCGATTGAGGCACAAGTGGATTGCATTATTTCGAGTCCGCTCAAGCGCGCTACCCAGACGGCTTCGCTGGTCGGCAACGAAATGGGTTACGAGGGCAAGCTGCAGATCGAGGCCGCGCTGCGTCCGGGGGCCAGCTTCGCTGATTTCCGGCGTCTGCTGGAGAAGTACGCCCGCCAGGAATCGATCATGGTCGTGGGACACAATCCGAACCTGAGCCAGTTCCTGGGCACCATAATCAGCGAGTCCGGGTGTGAAGCCTCTGTAGAACTGAAAAAAGGAGCCGTGGCTCGAGTCGATATGCGGCGCAGTTCGGGAACGCTGATGTGGTGCCTGACGCCGAAAGCTCTACGCACCCTCTACACCGCGGCAGTGGAAAGTTCCCGTCCGAACACTTCGCGAAAATAAGCGCAGTCCTTCTCAATCGCCCACAGTTCCAGGTCCACACCCATGCGCCGACGGGGAACCAGCGTCAGGCGTATCTCCGCGGCGCGCTGGCTGACGCGCACCTTTTGCACGGCGCGGCTCCGGCCCAGGTTCAGGGCGCGTGCCAGGCGGAGCAGCAGAATCGCCTTCTGTACGCCAGCGCGATCCGCGGGATCGATCGCCTTGATTGGACCATCTTCCACGGTTGGCCGCGACTTTCCCAGATAACGCGCGATGGCCGCGATCAGGCGGCGCTGCTGCGGCGTATAGCCCGGAATCTCCGAGTTCGAAATGATGTAATAGGTGTGCCGGTGATGGCTGTTGCGGTTGAGATAGTCTCCCACCTCGTAAAGCATGGCCGCGGCCCCGAGCCACTCCCGGAATTCGGGCGGAAGCCCGTGTACCGTACGCAGCGCGGAGAATAAAAACATAGCGGACTCGCGCACATCGAGGGCGTGCTTCATGTCGACGTGATAATGAGCGACGGCCCGCGTGATCGACTCCCAGCGTTCCGATTCAATCTGTTTTCCCGAGCGCGTGCTGTGGTCGCGCTCCGCCGCCATCTGCGCCAGCAGCCCATCGCGCAGGCCCAGCGGGGAATAACGAAAACCCTTGAGGTGGCAGCGATCGAGCAATTCCTTATAAACGATTGCCCCGGCCACGATAATCTCAGCTCGCCGGGGACCGATGCCTTCAATCCGCCGTCGTTCGTCCACGGGTTGGCGCGCCAGCTGCTTGGCGAGACGCGTCATCTCGCCACGGGTGACGACTGCGCGCTGCCGGCTCCCGTTCTTCCGCAAATGGCTGGCTGCTGCCGCCAGGGCCGCGGCGGTTCCAGACGTGGCAATCACATTCTTAACTTTGGCCGCCACCACGCGAGACGCGATGCGGTTCACTTCACGGGCTACGAAGCCTTCCAGCCGTTTGAGTTCGCCCTTGCGCGGCGGATCATGGCTGAGGAATTCATCGGTAAGACGGACCGAGCCCAGGGGCAAACTCACCATGTCGCGGATGTGCCCGCGCCCGGAAACTGTCAGCTCGCAGCTTCCGCCTCCCAGATCCAGCATCAACACCGGCGAACTATCGACGTGGAGATTGGAGATCAGTCCCAGATGAATCAGACGAGCTTCTTCCAGTCCGGAAATAATCTCGACCTTCCATCCCGTGGCCGACCGCACCCACTCCAGAAAAGCCTGCGAATTGCGGGCATCCCGCAGAGCGCTGGTGGCCACCACTCGGACTGGATCAGTAACCACCTGCTGCGTGGCCCGGTGAAAGCGGCGCAGCACCTTCACCGTTTCGGCCATCGACTCAGGAGTCAGAAAGCCGGAACGAAACACGCCCTCGCCCAGCCGCGTGACCTCTCGGTCTTCGTGGATGGAACGAAGCCGCCCCCGCGTGAGGCGCGCGATCTTCAGCCGAACGGAATTGGAACCGATATCAACCGCGGCAAAGGTTGGCATGAGGCAAGGCCAACAGTTTACATGCCTCGTGGCATCTGGTCATCACGACTTCGGTTCGGGGTGGTGCGTGTCACGGCGTTGACGCCCGGCCCGCCACACCGCGATCAAGTTAACGCCGATGGAGACGCCGAGCATCAATCCGCGCAATCCTGCACTCCAGTTCTTCCACAACTGGGTCGTGGGGTGAAAGAAATTCGGCCAGAGGATGCCTACCACCAGGAACATCATGCCGATGGGGATCAGGCCCGCGGCTTTCGTCCGATTTCGAATGCACATTTTCTGTTCCTCCGTTTTCATTCAGTCGGTGATGCGATACCAGGCCATCACAGTCAGCTTGACCCCGACAATGGTCATGGCCACAGCGAAAAGGTCCCAACTCCAAACGTGGTTCACGTAAAAGCGATAGCCGAAGAGACCGATGGCCGTGAGGCCGCCGATGATCCCGGCGAGACTTGTGGACTTGAGACGATGGTTCAGGAAACGTTCATCGACCAACGCACCGACGATAGGGAGTTTCATTGTTTATTCTCCAGCGTAAAAATCTGGTCAGTGGAACAGGCGAAAACGCGGGCAAAGGTGAGCGCCAGCTGCAGGCTCGGCACGTAACGGTCGCGTTCAATCGAGTTGATGCTCTGGCGCGAGACTCCTACGGCCTGGGCGAGTTGCTCCTGCGTCCATCCCCGGGCGCTGCGGAGCTCTTTGACTCGATTGAGGATCTCGGGCATACGATGTAAAGCCGACTTTCCACACTATAGGACGGATGCTTCCCGATGTCAAGTCGGCTTGTCATCTTTGTAATATCTTTAGAGTGAGTGGTTTACGTGAAGTAACGCAGGCCTTACGCAGCCGAAGTTGCTGGCCGGGTGGGCTTTGCCTTAGCTCGAGCAGGAGCGTGGAGAGGATGTTCCAAGGCAAGAGCAGGCTCGGCGCGCATGGGCGAGAGCACTGCGACCGCGTGACGAAATTTTGCTCCGGTCACGTTGTGCAGTTCTGCCACCAGAGGAGACTCCCGCACCTCGCCGAGATAGTCGCTGGCAGTTTGCGTCAAAGTGAGCCAGTCGTGCCAATCGCCCAAAGCGTCTTGAATGCGCTTTACCCCGGCGACGAACTGTTCCACTTTCGCCGAGGGTTCGGCGAACTCAGCCGCATAGCGGGCGCGCTTGCTGAGGATTCTGTACTGATGCAACAGCGCTTCGGTGACGGGCACGCCTCCCCGGTAAATTGCCTCCACCATCCCCGTGGCCACTGCCAACGGATCGCGGCTTGCTTCCGGATCGAAGGTCTTTCCGGCGCGCTTCAGTCGTTTGCGAATTTCGCGGAGGGTGTCTTTATCGACTGTTTTCTGCAACTTCTTTTCCTGCTGTGCCCGCAGTTCGATGAGACGGTTGACGAGATGCGTTTTGCGCCGTGGTTCTCGCGGCACCTTTAAGCTGCGCAATGCCGCTAGCTGGACGTCGAGATCGCGCACCTTGCCGGCGCGCTTGCGAATCCGGCCCAGCAACTTCAGAAGCTTTTTCTGATTCCGGTCAAGTTTTGGCGAAAGCTCGCCGAGCAGTATCTGGAGGCGGCGCGTGCCCGTGCGGAACCGGTGTACATTCTCCGCCCGTGGTTTCGAGGAAAGCTTGACCAAGTGCTGCTCAAGCTTCTGAAAAACCAGACGGCTTCGTTTTGGCGCGATCGACATAGAAAATCAAGAATCGGATCGGGAGATGAAAATACAGACTGGCCTGGGAAAAGGCAACCTGAAAACGGTCCCATTTTAACATGCTGTTAACAGGATTCTGATAAAGTAAACGCGCATGGCGAGTCCTGTCTTTCCTCGGCCTGATATGCCTGCTCCACAACCTGTTGAAGCGAAGAAGGTTAGCAACCTCCCTTTAGCGGAAAGGCAGGCCGAGATGTTTCTGCGTGGGACCACGGGCGAAGCCGGCGACCGGGTGTTCAAAACCGCCATGCTATTGTGCGGCTCAGCCGTGCTGGCGATGCTGGTACTCATCGTCTACGAACTGGTGTTGCGCTCTGGACCTTCGTGGCATGCCTTCGGATTCAAGTTCTTTTCCGGGCATGATTGGGATCCGGTGAACGAGCAATTCGGGGCCATGCCGTTCGTTTACGGAACTTTGGTCTCTTCACTTCTCGCCTTACTCATTGCTGTGCCGCTGTCGATTGGGGTCGCGGTTTTCACCACCGAAATGTGCCCCAAGGCGTTGCGCGGCCCACTCTCATTCTTCGTGGAACTGCTGGCCGCGATTCCCAGTGTGGTCTACGGACTGTGGGCGATCTTTGTCCTGGTTCCAATCCTCAGCAACTACGTTGAGCCTTTTCTAGCCCGCACCTTAGGCTGGACCGGTTTCTTTGTAGGTCCGCCCTACGGCATCAGCATGCTGGCCGCGGGAATTATTCTCGCCATCATGATCGTTCCGATCATCTCTTCGATCACTCGCGAAGTGCTGATGGTGGTGCCACAGCACCAGCGGGAAGCCGCACTGGCGCTGGGCGCCACGCGCTGGGAAATGATTCGCATCGGAGTGCTGCGCAATGCGCGCGCCGGCATCATGGGCGGCATCATCCTCGGCCTGGGACGCGCCCTGGGAGAAACCATGGCCGTCACCATGGTGATCGGCAACCGTCCGGAGATTGCGAAGTCACTATTCGCGCCGGGTTACACAATGGCCAGCGTGCTGGCGAATGAATTTAGCGAAGCCACAGGGGATGTCTACCTATCCGCTCTAATCGAGATTGGTCTGGCTCTGTTCCTGGTTACGATCGTAGTAAATGCCCTCGCGCGGTTGCTGGTCTGGACGGTTACTAGCGGCCAGCCTTCGAGGGCCAATGCCTGAGACCACCAAAAGCCCCGCACTGCACACCGTCGCTCCTATTGCTTTGTCGCGCCGCATCACTGACCACGTCATGACCGGCGTCGCGGTGCTGACGGTCATCCTGGTGCTCTTGCCGTTGTTTGCGATCTTCGCCTACCTTGTCTACCGCGGCGTCGGGTCGCTCAACTGGGCCTTCTTGACGCAAACTCCGAAGCCGGTGGGCGAAGCCGGCGGCGGAATGGCCAATGCTATCGTGGGTTCCGGCTTCATCCTCGCACTGGCCAGCCTGTTGGGGGTTCCGGTGGGCGTGGGTGCCGGTGTCTACCTCGCCGAGTACGGCCAAAACAGGTTTGGCGATGTCATTCGCTTCACCGCCGATGTGCTGAACGGCGTGCCTTCCATCGTGATTGGCATCGTGGCCTACTCCATCGTCGTGCTCAGCCAGAGGCACTTCTCCGCACTGGCTGGCGGAGTCGCTCTGGCCATCATGATGATTCCGACCATCACGCGCACCACGGAAGAGATGTTGTTGCTGGTGCCGCAGGCTTTGCGCGAGGCCGCTTACGGGCTGGGCATTCCGCGTTGGCGGACTACGCTTTCCATCACCCTGCGTACAGCAACGTCCGGCGTGATTACCGGGATTATGCTGGCCTTTGCCCGGGTCGCGGGCGAGACCGCTCCGCTGCTCTTCACCGCGTTCGGCAATCAGTTCTGGAACCTGAAGGTCAACCAGCCGACCGCCGCGCTGCCCCTGCAGATTTTCAGCTACGCTATTTCTCCCTATGACGAATGGCATCGGCAGGCGTGGGCAGGAGCGCTCGTGCTCATCGTTCTCATCGTCACGGCGGTCGCGGCCGTGCGCTTCGCCGTTCGCCGTGGTACCTTCGGAGCAGCATAGCTTATGGGCGTTGGAATCCAGGTCGAAAGCCTGAATGCCTGGTACGGCAAGACCCAGGCGCTGTACGACGTCAAGTTGGCGGTGGCGGCCAACCACGCCACGGCGCTGATTGGGCCTTCCGGCTGCGGCAAGTCGACGTTCATTCGCTGCCTCAACCGCATGCACGAGACCATCCCCGAGGCGCGAGTGACGGGCAGCGTCCGTATCGGCGATATCAACGCTTACAACGGCACTTCAGCCACCCAGCTTCGCCGCCGGGTAGGAATGGTGTTTCAAAAAGCGAATCCCTTCCCGACAATGTCGATCTACGACAACGTCGCTTCCGGGCTGAAGTTGAATGGGTTTCGCGATCACCGCCAACTCGATGAAATCGTGCATCGGTCACTCGACTCCGCGGCGCTGTGGGACGAGGTCAAGGATCAAGTTCACAAAAAGTCGGGCGCCAGCCTTTCCGGCGGGCAGCAGCAGCGGCTCTGCATCGCGCGCGCCCTGGCCGTCGAGCCCGAAGTCCTGCTCATGGATGAGCCCTGCTCCGCGCTCGATCCCATCTCAACCGGCAAGATTGAAGAGTTGATTTTTTCGCTGAAAGAACGGTATACGATAGTGATCGTGACCCATAACATGCAGCAGGCAGCGCGGGTCGCCGAATTTACCGGATTCTTTCTGCTCGGCCAGATGATTGAGTTCGACAAGACGGAAAAAATCTTCACCAAGCCGTCAGACAAGAGAACAGAAGACTACATCACAGGCCGATTCGGATAAGGCCGTGAACTCGGATAAGATCCGCGAACAAGGTTGATTTTGATTCGTATCAGGGCACGCCTTCTGGCGTGCCGCAGGGATCGTGAAGTAAAAAGCGCCTTCAGGCGCAGGCCTTGGCGATACGCCAGACTGGAATAACGAGAGGTTCGGATAATGCGTACGCGTTTTCAGCAAGGGCTCGACGATCTGCGCCAGCGGTTGCTCCGCATGGGAGGATTGGCCGAACAGGCGGTGGATCGTGCCCGCCAGGCCTACGTCGATCGCGATCTCACGCGTTGCCAGATGGTTCTCGAAGGCGAGAGTCTGATTAACACCGCGGAACGCGAGATCGACGAGGCCGCCTTCGACTTGCTCGCCATGCAACAGCCCATGGCGGTCGATCTGCGCTTTATCCTCGCCGTCACAAAAATCAATTCTGACCTTGAACGCGTCGGCGACCAGGCCGTCAACATCGCCGAGCGCGTCATGGACATGGTCGAGCTTCCCGCCGCGGATTTGCCCGTCGATATCGCGCGCATGGGCGCAGCCGTGAGCGCCATGGTGCGCCGGTCGCTCGAGTCGTTTATCGAGGGCAAGGCAGAGCTCGCCCAGGCCGTGCTCGAAATGGATAGCGTCGTTGATCGCATGAAAGACGATGCCTTTATCCAACTCGTGAAGACGATGAACCAGCGTCCCGAGGTGGTGCGGCAGGCCCTTGATGCGCTGCTCGTGGCGCGGAATCTCGAGCGCGTAGCCGATCACGCCACCAACATCGCCGAAGACGTAATCTTCTGGGTCCAGGGCGCCGACGTCCGCCACAATGCGAGCACGGAAGACCATCCTGAGCACCCTCCCTTGTAATAAGGCGCCAGGCCACGCTTCCGGAAATTGCAAGAAAGAAGCCCTGTCATCCTGAGCGAAGCGAAGGACCCCTGCATTCTGCCTGCGGCACCCGTTGCCCCGCAAGTTTTTAGACCAACCTCCGGGCACCGCTCGCGCAAGCCGAACCCTGCCTGGAATTAGCGGTACCATTCTAACGAGAATGAACGAAGACATCGCAAAACGGGTGAACGACGACATCGCGAAGCGCGTGAAAGAAATTCAATCATCCGACCTCTTCAAACGCGTCCAGGAGCTTCAGGCCCCGATGGTTGAGTCCGCCAAGTCATGCCTCGATGACCCGGAGTTAGGCGCCCTGCGTTGCGTGATCAGGCTCACCGTCGAGTTCCGTCACTACCTGGAACACGGCAGCACTGAAATGGCGCGCAGCCTGCAGCAGGGGCCAATGGCGCACCTTTTCAAGGACCTGCAGGACACCGGAGCGGACCCCTTCAATAAATATGATCTGGAGTACGCCTGTGACTCGATCCGCTCCGGAGTTGACTCTTTCTGTAGCCTGAACCAGTCCTACGGAATATTGGCCGGTGCAGCAGACAGCAAGGTCAAATGGGGCATGATCTCCTCCAGAGAATCGTTTAAGACGCAGTTTATCTCGATGTTCAACGAATTCACCAAAGAGGCAAACTTCGAAAACAAATGCAGGTTGCTCCTGGATCTATTTAAATTGCAGATGGTCTTTGCCTCAATCTCGTACGATTAAGAAAGCCGCTGCCCTGATCTTCTGTTGTGGCAGACTAAATCCGCGGAGGCCCCGTGACCCGATTCTCTCGCTTGATTTTCCTGGCAGCGTTTCTCGCCGTGCAGAATGCCGCCCTGCTCGCGCAGGAACAGCCGCCAGCCTCTTCGATCTCGCTGCCCACCAGCAAGACCCTGACGATTCCCACGCCCGGCCGAATCGGCAGCACCAACAGTTTTCCAGCCACCATCACGCTCAGCCCGGACGGCCGCTACGCCGCGCTCTTGAACGATGGCTACGGCACGCAGGAAACCTCGGCGATGCAGTCGATCGCGATACTCGATTTGAAGACGAATCAGATCACCGAATTTCCTGACAAGCGCTTCGGGGAGGAAGTGCACCAGAGTTACTTCCTTGGTTTAGTCTTCGGCTCTGATGGCAAGCACCTCTACGCCTCGGTCGGTTCGATCACCGATCCCACAGCGGAGAAGCCAGCGGACACCGGCAACGGCATCGCAGTCTATAGCTTTGCAAATGGCAACGTCGAGCCCGAACGATTCATTGCCATCGATCCGCAGTCGCTCACTGCAGGGAAAAAAGTTGCCATCGGTCTGCGGAAAACTGCGCCAGGAACCGCGATTCCATACCCCGCAGGACTGGCGCTGGTTTCCTCCGGCGGCAATAAAGACCATCTTCTCGTGGCCAATAATCTTTCCGACAATGCGGTCCTGCTCGATGTTGCAAGCGGTAAAGTGCTCCAGCACTTCGACCTGAGCACAGACGAACTGGTGCCGTCTTCGTTCCCATACACCTGCGTCGTCACGCGGGACGCCCGCCGCGCCTGGTGCAGCCTCTGGAATGCCTCGCGCGTCGCCGAGCTGGATCTCGCCAGCGGTAAGGTCGTCCGCTGGATCAAGCTGCAGGAACCGAAAGACCCTATTGCCCCTGGCTCCCATCCCACGGCCCTGCTGCTGAGTCCAGATGAGAAAACTCTCTATGTCGCCTTATCAAACGCTGATGCCGTCGCCGAGGTTTCAACTGAAAAGGGTGACGTGATCGCCTCGCTCAACACCTCAGTTCGCGAGCAGAAGTACGCAGGCACATATCCGAGCGCTCTGTCGCAATCTCCGGATGGCAAGCGGCTATTCGTTGCCGACGCTTCCTCCAATGCGATTGCCGTCTTTGATACGTCAAAGGTTCGAGCGATCTCCGCTCCACAGGATGCTGCCGGTGCCGTTCCAACCCTGTCAGCTCTTGGTTTCATTCCCACCGACTGGTACCCCAGCGCGCTCGCCGTCCAAGGTGACGATCTTCTTATCGCCACCGCCAAGGGCCAGGGCGCAGGTCCGAACAAAGGCTTGGGCAAGACCACGTATGAGGTCCGGCATCACGGTCATCCCTACATTCCCACATTGCTGCGCGGATCGATCGCGCGCCTCAATATTCCCTCCACTCTCGGCAAGCTCGACGAACTCACCCGTGTCGTTGAGCACGACAACCTGCTGCACAACGATCCTGCGACGATCCAGTTCGCCGGCGGCAAGAATCCCATCAAGCACGTCATCTATGTGATCAAGGAAAACCGCACCTATGACCAGATTCTGGGCGATCTGAAGGTCGGTGACGGCGACCCATCGCTTACCATGTACGGTGCCGACATCACTCCCAACGAACACAATCTGGCTTTGCAATTCGGCGTGCTCGACAATTTCTACGACAGCGGAGAAGTTTCCGGCGACGGCCATCTGTGGTCAACCGCGGCCATCACCAGCGACTACAACGAAAAGACCTGGCAGATCGCCTACCGCGGCAAGGAACGAACCTATGACTTCCAGGGCTCGGTCGCCGATGAGTACCCGCTCGAGCACAACCAGCCGGATATCGATGACCCCTCCACCGGATTTCTCTGGGACAACGTAGCTCATCACGGCCTCACCTACCGCGACTACGGCGAATTCGTGAACGCCGGGTGGTGCAACAAAACCCGCAAGGCGACGACTCCGAAGCAGGGAACTCCTTCAGCGCAGCAATCGCCCTGCCCGCGCACCGAACTGAACCAGGGCGATCCTCTGCCGCCGAACGTCGGTGATCCGCACGCCGGGCCCAGCCCGTTCCCGTGGACGGTCCCGCTGTTTAAAGGTGTGAAAGCAACGAAAGCCGTGCTGCGCGATCATTTCGATCCGCTCTATCCCGATTTCAATACGGACTATCCCGACCAGCTTCGCGCCGATGAGTTCCTCAACGAATTCGCTGCCTACAAGCGAGCCCGCGAAGAAAACGAAAGCCCCGAGTTCCAGCTGCCTGCATTCGTCCTGCTCTATCTTCCCGACGATCACACCGGCGGCACGCGGCCTGAGCACGCGCGTCCAGCGGCCGCGGTGGCCGACAACGATTTAGCTCTCGGCCGCGTAGTCGATGCCGTCTCCCACAGCCCCTACTGGGAGGACACCGCCATCTTCATCCTCGAAGATGACGCTCAAGACGGCGGCGACCACGTAGACGCTCACCGCTCCATCGCTTTCGTCGTCAGCAAGTACTCGCCAGGCACCGCGGCTGAGCCTTACGTCGACCACCGCTTCTACACCACCGTCAACACGGTTCACACCATGGAGATGCTGCTGGGCCTGCCGCCCATGAACCAGAATGACGCGTATGCCCCGGCGATGGGACCAATGTTCTCCGGCGCAGGCACTCAGCCCGCCTTCAAGGCGGACTATAGAAACCTGAAGAACGGCCTCATCTACCAGACGAACAAATCCGATGCCCGAGGCGCAGGCGAGTCGGCGAAGATGGATTTCTCCCGCCCCGACGCCGCCGGAGCAGCAAGGCTGAATCGAGTCCTCTGGCAAGATCAGAAGGGCGACGCCGCCCCGGTTCCAGCGCCGAAGCACAAAGTATTTCCGGCGGGCGGCGACTAGGTGCAGTGTGACTATTACACGACGACTGTCATCCTGAGCGGAGCCGTCCTTCAGGCGTAGCGAAGGATCCTCCCGCTCAACCGGCCCGGCGCGTAAGCGAAACGACGCACCACCCACCCAGAAACCTTGACTACAGGGTTTGCAAAGATCTATGATCCGTCTCCAAAATCGGGAGCGATTCCGAAACAGCTGTGGAGGAAAGAGCCATGAAGAAGACAACCCTGTTCGGGACGGCGATCGTAGCGCTAGCGCTCGCTGTTTTGGGTGGCAGGTCCAGCTCTGGGCAGGACAAGCAAGACAAGTACACTCTACAGATTCCTGGCGGGCTCGCATTCTCTGAGGTCAAGGGATACGAACAATGGCAGGTAGTCGGCCCCAGCCTCACCGAAGCCGCAAACGTGATCCGAGTGATCCTCGCCAATCCGGCGATGATCCAAGCCTATCAGCAGGGCGTTCCCGGCAATGGCAAGCCGTTCCCCGACGGCTCCAGAATTGTGAAGATTGAGTGGAGACCGAAAAAGCTAACGGATCCCCCTTTTTCCGCGAGCACTCCAGACACGGTCCCGGGCGACCTGGCGCAGGTCGAGTTCATCGTGAAGGACAGCAAGAGATTCCCAGACACGCACGGATGGGGATACGCCATGTTCGACTATGACGCCGCATCCGGAACCTTCGCGCCAGCCACGTTGGCCAGCAAGCCGCCGGTGGGGCACGACGCCAAATGCGGCGCCGCATGCCACGAGCTAGCCGCGTCCAAGGATTACATTTTCACGGCATACCCCAAAAGGTGAACCCTGCCGGGCGCGCTCTTCGGGGAAGTGGGCTCGTCACTCTGGAACCGGACGCCCGAAGCCGTGCAGTTTGACGATTACATGACGACTGTCATAAACAACCACTTGTCATCCACACAGCCACTTGTCATCCACACAACGACTGTCATCCTGAGCGAAGCCGTTCTTCAGGCGTAGCGAAGGATCTCCCGGTTAACCGACCCAACGCGCAAGCCAAACTGCACCACCACGGAAGTCAGCTCGCAGTTGGCGTAAATCTCACCATCCGAATCGGCTCGTTAGTAGAACGGTTTCCCTTGACTCTCATTCTCACCGATGAGACCATATCTCTATAGGCATTGGATCTTTGACAACAAAATAGCAATGAGATAACTCCTGCGACTGGAATATTTTGGAAACCACGTTGCTGATTCGAGGGCATTTAGCTAAGGCAGTCTCCCCTAAGTCCTTTGAATCTAATATTTTAGCAGCAAGTCATTTGTTTTCAGGATTTTTGGCCAGACTTCACCGGCAGCCACGAACCGTAACCGAATGATTCCAGATATTTTATCCGTTTGATCTGTAGTTTTTTTGTTATGGATTGATCTGTTGGGGCCAAAGCCCGAAGCCCGGAAGCCGAAGCCCGCTCTCCTGCTTTACACTAAAGATGTGAAGATTGCGCTAGGCCAAATCAACCCCACGGTCGGAGATTTCTCCGGAAACGCCGCGAAGATCGTCGAATATTCCCGTCGCGCGCAGCAGGCCGGCGCTGGCCTTATTCTTTTTCCCGAGCTGTCGGTCTGCGGATACCCGCCTCGCGATCTGGTGGAGCGTCCATCTTTCGTTGCCCGCAATCGTGCGACCGTCGAGCAGATTGCCGCCGAGACGCGTGGCATCGCCGTCATCTGCGGGCTGGTCACTCCCGCCCATTCGGAAACCGGAAAGTCCGCGATGAACTCCGCCGCCCTGCTGCAGGATGGCCGAGTCGCCTTCGTGCAGTCGAAGATGCTCTTACCCACCTACGACGTCTTCGACGAGATGCGCAACTTCGCTCCCGCCAAAAGTCAGGACTTGTTTTCCTTCTGCGGCAACCAGATGGCGCTCACGATCTGCGAAGATGCCTGGAACGACAAGCTGTTCTGGCCCAAACGCCTGTATACGGTCGATCCCATAGAGGCCCTGGTCCGCGCTGGAGGAAACTTCGTGCTCAACATTTCCTCTTCACCCTTCTGGATCGGCAAGCGCGAACTTCGCCGCGACATGCTCGTTGCTATCGCCCGCCATCACAAGGTTCCGGTCGCGCTGGTCAATCAGGTCGGCGGCAATGACAGCCTGGTGTTCGACGGCTCCAGCATTGTTCTTAACGCGGAGGGGAAGGTCATCGCGCAGGGAAAATCATTCGAGGAAGATCTGGTCTACTTCGATTCCAAAACCTTTACTGGCGACCTGCACGAGCAGATCGAGGGCGAGGAAGCCAGCGTCTACGCGGCTCTTGTCCTGGGAACCCGCGACTACATGCGCAAGTGCGGATTTCAAAAAGCCATCATCGGCCTCAGCGGTGGAATTGATTCAGCGCTCACGGCCGTCATCGCTGCCGATGCGGTCGGGGCAGAGAACGTGATCGGCATTGGTATGCCAGGCCCGTATTCTTCGCCGGGCTCGATTGAAGATGCCCGCGCGCTGGCAAAAAATCTTGGCATGCGCTTCGAGCTGCTCTCCATCGATCGGACATTTGAAGCGTACCGCCAAACCTTGCAGGAAGTATTCAAGGATCGGAAGGAAGATGTCACCGAAGAGAATATCCAGTCGCGAGCCCGGGGCACGCTGCTGATGGCGCTGTCTAATAAGTTCGGCGCGATCGTGCTTTCCACTGGCAACAAGAGCGAGCTGGGAGTGGGCTACTGTACACTCTACGGGGATATGGTGGGGGGCTTGGCGGTCATTTCCGACGTGCCGAAAACGCTGGTTTACCGGCTCAGTCATTATGTGAATTCGCGGCGGGCGATAATCCCCGAGGCCACGCTGGAGAAGCCGCCCTCCGCCGAGTTGCGGCCCAACCAGAAAGACAGCGACTCGCTGCCGCCCTACGAGATTCTGGACGCGGTGCTCGAGGACTACGTGGAAGACGCGCATTTCGCCGAGCAGATTGCGGCCGATCGCGGTTTCGATATCGAGCTGGTGCGGAGAGTGGTCCGGATGGTGGATCGGGCCGAATACAAGCGTCAGCAGGCGGCCCCCGGTATTAAGATTTCTCCCAAGGCCTTCGGTTACGGCCGCCGTTTTCCCATCGCTGCGAAAAGCGAGGCTTGAAAGGGATCTCTCGAAGATGCCTTAGAGAATCCCGGTGTGTCTTGCTCTAATAACAATTGTTGGACTGAAAGGAAATCAATGCGCAATTCTATCAATCTGATTCTCATCCTCGTGCTGGCTTGCGGTCTGGCGGGAGCTCAAACCGTCAATCTTCCCTCAGAAGCCACGGTCGACTCCTTCATGCAGCAGACCTTCGGCTATGAGGCGCAGCTGAGTTGGAAGATCTCCAGCATCAAACCGGCGCCAGTGCCGGGTCTGGCTCAGGTCGACGTCATTATCGCCACCCCACAGGGCCAGCAACTCAGCCGGTTCTACGTGACGCCGGACGGCGACCACGCCGTGATCGGCGATATTATTCCCTTCGGCGCCAAGCCGTTCGATCCAGCGAGGAAAGCACTGGAGAAGGGAATGACTGGACCTTCGCGCGGGCCGAAGGATGCGCCGGTCACGATTGTCGAGTTCGGCGATCTGCAGTGCCCGGCCTGCAAAGCGGCGCAGCCCGCCATCGAGGGACTGATTGCGGCGGAACCGAACGAGCGTTTTGTCTTCCAGAGTTTCCCCCTGGAGATGCACAACTGGGCAGCGAAGGGAGCCGCTTACGCTGATTGCGTTGCGCAGGCGTCGAACGAGGCATTTTGGAAGTTCATTGCCAAGACCTACGAGACTCAGGCCGACATCACGGCGGAGAATGCCGACGAAAAACTGACTGCGCTGGCCAGCGGCGCGGGCGTGAAAGGCGCTGACATTGCGGCTTGCGCCAGCACTCCCGTAGCCAAGGCGCATGTTGATGCTTCACTGGCTCTTGGCAAGGCTGTCAACGTGACTGGGACGCCGACTCTTTTCATTAACGGCCGCAGCATCGGAAATGTCAGTAACGTTCCTGCTGAGACGCTGAAGAGTCTGGTAGATTTTGCCGCGAAACAAGCCAAATAAAAGAGATTTTCCGCATTACCGACTTACCGTTTTGTCAGGAGGTCGATCGCGGTCAGGGCGTACACTGCTGAACAATTTACTACGTTTTCGATCGGCACGAATTCTTTAGGACCGTGGGAGACGGTCAACAAGCCGGGCCCATACGCGTATGCGGCGAGGCCCCGGTCGGCGTAGAAGCGGGTCTCGAGAAGTCCCGGACACATTTCTAAGCGTGGTGAGATTTTAGTTACGAGTTCGATGTTTTGTGCCAAAGCTGCGCCCAACGGCGTGTCTGCATCGACCCCCGCCGACTTTCCCTCCTGCAATATTTCGATCTCCACTGCACCACGGCCCTTTCGTTTTTGGCTGATCAGGGAGATTAGCCGCTCTTTTTCTGTATTCAGGTCTTCTTCGGGGTTGATGCGACGATCGATCGTGAACCAGCAAGAATCGGGAACGACGTTGAAGTTATCGCCTCCGGCAGTCAGGCCGCCGAGCATCAGGATGGAAGTCCGTGCCTGCCGCGGCTGAATGCGGAAGCCGGTAGCGCGGGTCTCGACTTCTTTTTTGAGTTCAGAGAGTTCTTGAGCAAGGCTCATCATCCCTTCAAACGCATTCACGCCTTCAAACTGCCTTCCGACGTGAGCGGGTTTGCCCTTGACCGTCACTTTCAGTGTGATCGCGCCGCGATTCGCATTCCAAACCACTCCTCCCGTCGGTTCGGGAGTGAGCATGCCGATTCCGTGCTTGCCAAGAAGACCTCTCTGTTCCAAGTAGCGCGAGCCGCGGGGGCCTGCGTTTTCTTCGTCGGGCACGAAAACGAGTCCGATGCGGCCGTTCAACTTCATGCCTTGGTCACGAACTGCTTTGGCGGCGTAAATCATCGCCGCCAAGCCGCTCTTCATGTCTGACGATCCGCGCCCAAACAAATTCTTGCCGCGTGTTACGGGCTGGAACTGTGTTGGAGACTGCGCGGGAACGACATCGTAGTGGCCGCTGAAATAAAGCGTTCGCTCGCCTTGGCCGACGAAGCAAAGGACGCAGTCTCCCTTTACTTCAGGCTCGAATCCAAGCTGCTTAAGATGTTGGCAAATGAGCTGTAAAGCTTCGGGGTAATGGTTCCCGGGAGGATTCTCGGAGGGAATGGCAATCAGCTGCCGAGTCAGTTCCACCATGGGGGCGCGGTCGGCCCGGACAGTCTCGAGGATGGCGGCACGCGTCATGCGAGGGCTACTCTTGCTGGCTACTTTTCGC
>Ga0209169_10000079_pt1 | contig 53935 bp, 45 predicted proteins | sample HubBroMetageWRM4_FD_188346 | JGI IMG/M metagenome (GOLD analysis project Ga0209169, IMG submission 188346) | Warmed soil microbial communities from the Hubbard Brook experimental Forest, New Hampshire - Hubbard Brook CCASE Soil Metagenome WRM 4... | ecosystem: Environmental > Terrestrial > Soil...
ACCTCGGATCGGTGGCACTCCCCCGGCCGATGACGCCGACATGATTAAATTGCTGATGACCGGCATATGGACGACAGGTGGCCGTTTGCGGGCTCCGATGCCGCAATTCCGCATGGACATTAATGACGCCGAAGCTGTTGTTGCCTATTTGAAGACAGTGAAATCCGGGCAGTGAAATCAAATCTTGGTTTATCGTGAGATCGGATTCATGCTCGAACTCCGACCGCATAAACTTCTGGGCTAGTTCCCCGGCCGCGACTCCCCATAAACTAGCTGCGGACCGACTGTTGCGCCAAATCGTTCGCACGAATCCGCATCATGCCTTGAGCGGCGCCTCTGCGCGATAAGTGGAAATCCACAGAGATTGCTTGACGGCCAGGGCGCCTGCTCGCTTAAATCCGTAGCGGGACCCGCGCTGCGCGGTTATCAGATCCGAGAGTATGATAAAGGCCGACTCCGAAAGTGATGCGGAACAATTTTCGCATCACCGGTCATCCTTGCACTGTGGAACGTCTCTCGTCGTGCCCTATCAACGACTTAAGGCGAGGTTTTTTGGCAGGGGGCTTGCATCTCCCACTCTCATAAACGGGAACAACCTATCTGCGTCCCGAGGCGTCAAAATTCCGGGTAATAAGGACCATGCATGAGATTGTTGAGTTTTCGGCTCATTGTGTCTCTCATTCTCGGCATCACTGTGGTCTCGTCTGGTTTTTCTTACTATGAAGTATTAGGCGAAAAGCAGTCTCTGCGCAACGAAATGGAGCGTCGTGCGGAGATGCTTGGTGAGAGCCTCGTAGGCAACGTTGAGCGGTCGTGGAAGTCAAGTTCGGGGAATACGAAGGACAACCAGAAATCGGACAAGGAACTGCAGCAACTCGTCCAGCAATTTGCGAACCGCGAGCATCTGTTGGGGGTCGTAATTTACGACAAGCAGGGCACGCTGGTAGCCATAACTCCGGAACTTGCTAAAACGCTGACCGTCAATCCACTTCCCGTAACGCAATCCATTACGCAGAATCGCGAAGAAAGTTCGTTCACGCGGCTTGGACGGATGCAGGTTCACATTCTCGCATTACCCATTCATCGTGGAGACGGGGTATTGGGCAGTTTGGCTGTGGTGCACGACGTAAGCTATATCCGGGCGGAGATCCTTCTGGTCTGGCGGCGGACGTTTTTCCGCGTGCTGGCTCAAGTCTTTCTCATCGTTTTCATTACTCTGCTGATCGTCCGCTGGAGCATAGCCGGTCCGATTGCACGAGCTGCGCTGTGGATGCGTGCCCTACGCACAGGCAAAGTTTCTTTTCGTCAGGGCGTGCCTGATCTCGACATGTTTCGGCCATTGGCGCGCGAAGTTGCAACTATGGCCGAGAGCTTGAACCACGCCCGGAACGCAGCAGAAAATGAAGCTCGCCTGCGCGAGGCCGGAGAATCCATGTGGACGGCGGATCGTCTGTCGGTGCAATTGCGCACACGTTTACAAGATGGCCATCTGTTTGTCGTTTCGAATCGTGAGCCTTATGTGCACCAGCGAGAGGGAAAGACGCTTGAGGTAGTGGTTCCGCCGAGTGGCCTGGTCACGGCGCTCGAACCCGTGCTCAACGCATGCGATGGAACTTGGATCGCACACGGCAGCGGCAATGCCGACGCCGAGGTTGTGGACGCTGCCGACCGATTGCGTGTTCCTCCCCAGGATCCTCACTACACGTTGCGACGCGTATGGCTGAACAAGGAAGAAGAGGAAGGCTACTACTACGGTTTTGCCAATGAAGGGCTCTGGCCGCTTTGCCACATCGCCCATACCCGTCCGCTTTTTCGGGCATCCGACTGGCAGTACTATCAGGACGTCAACCGCAAGTTCGCTTCCGCCGTCCTGGAAGAAATCGAAAATGTCCGGAACCCCGTGGTGCTCGTTCAGGACTATCACTTCGCATTGCTACCCCGATTGATAAAGGAGCAGCGGCCGGATGCGCGCGTGGCAATTTTCTGGCATATTCCATGGCCCAACCCGGAAGCGTTTGGCATTTGTCCGTGGCAACGCCAACTAGTAGACGGTTTGTTGGGTGCGGATCTAATTGGGTTCCACATTCAATCGCACTGCAACAATTTCCTGGAGACCGTGGACCGCGTGGTCGAGTCGCGTGTGGATTGGGAGCATTTTTCGGTGCTTCGTCAGGACCATCGCACGACTGTCCGTCCTTTTCCGATCAGTGTCGATTTTGCCGGCGACGACGATGCCGAGAGCAACAATCATGGCTTCAACTATCTCGAACGTACGGCCCTGCTGCGGACTCTCGGCGTAGAAGCGACCTTCATGGGAGTTGGCGTTGATCGCGTCGACTATACCAAGGGAATTCTTGAGCGGTTCCTGGCGATCGAGCGGTTCCTCGAGAAATATCCCAGCTATCAGGGAAAGTTCACGTTCGTGCAGATCGGGGCGCCGAGCCGTACTCATATCAAGCGCTATCACGATTTGTTGGCCGAAGTTGAGGCTGAAGCAGAACGGATCAATTGGCGTTACCAGAATAGAAATTGGAAACCGATTGTGTTTCTCAAACGTCAGCACAGCCACAAAGAGATCGAGCCGTATTACCGTGCCGCTGCCCTTTGCCTGGTGACTTCACTGCACGACGGAATGAACCTTGTGGCTAAGGAATTTGTCGCTGCACGCAGGGATGAGCGGGGCGTACTCATACTCAGCCAGTTCACTGGAGCGGCTCGCGAACTGCGCGACGCTTTACTGGTAAATCCTTACGACATCGATCAAACCGCTGAAGCGATCCGAGCTGCCCTAGAAATGGAGCCGGAAGACAAACAAATGCGCATGCATCGGATGCGCAAGCTAATCAAGGAGCACAACATCTATCGCTGGGCCGGAGACTTGGTCACCGAACTTTGTGAAATCCGCTTGGATGCTCCCGAGGATGCGCACGGAAAGGTCAGTGTCGGCGTGTCCGCTGCATGATCCGATTGGTTGTGGTCCGCTCGTCTATATCCGTGAAGAGTGAGGAAGGAGCAATGGGTTGAGGTCAGAAGTACAATCCCGACTTGCGCCATTTCTGAGAGCCGTGGCCGATTCCTCCCAAGCTGTGTTGCTGCTTGATTACGACGGAACGCTGGCGCCATTCCAAGTTAAGCGGGATCGAGCGCAGATGTATCCCGGAGTTGCGCTCTTATTGCAAGAGATCATGGGTCAGGGCCGTACGCGGGTGGTTCTCGTCTCCGGGAGAGATGCGAACGAGGTGCTCCTTCTTCTCAATATTCAACCTCGTCCCGAAGTTTGGGGAATCCACGGACTGCAGCGTCTCAAAACAGATGGAAGCATGGAAATGTCGCCCGTCAATGAGCGAACACTCAGAGGCCTGTCAGATGCCGACCGCTGGCTCGGCTACCAGCGACTCCGCCATGCCGCGGAATTCAAGGCCGGAAGCATTGCAGTTCACTGGCGTGGCCTGAGCGAGATCGAGGCGGAGAATCTCCGCTCCCGTGTACTGCTCGGTTGGCGGACCATCGCGGAAGACAGCGGACTTGACCTACTGGCATTCGACGGTGGCGTGGAAATTCGCGCGCCGGGCGCCGACAAGGGGGATGCGGTTCGAATCTTATTGAGTGAAATTAGTCCCAATGCGCCAGTGGCTTATCTGGGCGATGACACGACTGACGAATCCGCGTTCCTGGCCATGCAAGGCCGCGGCATCAGCGTGCTGGTGCGTCCCACATGGCGACGGACGGCAGCATCGTTGTGGCTTAAACCTCCCGCTGAGCTCCTAGACTTCCTTGGGTTATGGCTCAAGGCTTGTGCTGAATACGATCCTTTTGGCCGCGGCACGGCCGCTGCTGTGAATGGATGACAATCACAGTTTTTCTGCTGATGATCTCCAAAATCATGATCGTCAACGACAATCGTTGACATTGTATCGTTATCCCGGCCCGCCGCCTTCGTGTGCTTGAATCGATGTGCATTCTGCCGGTTTGGTGTTTTGTCGCCGTTTCAAGTACAGCAACTACTGTACTTGCTACGCATCGCCGCAGGTGTAAGGTTGAATTCAAGGTATGAATTCGAAGTCAAGAATTCGAAGTGAAGAAATTAAGGATAACAACGGACAATTCGGCACTCTTTATCTCGATGGAGACACGGAGGTCCACAAAACATGCGAGAGCTAAGCTCGCAGAAAGGAAGATCAAATGAAGCGCACGGAACAAGAACCATTCGCCCGATCAAAACCTATTCCTATTGACTTGGAAGAGGAGGTTAGACGGCGCGCGTATCTAATTTATGAGCAGCGAGGGGCAACGCCCGGCTCCGACGTAGAGGATTGGCTCCAAGCGGAAGCCGAAGTTCTCGATAATCCACAGCTTTTACGGAGAGTAGCTTAGCGTGGTGCTGTGCCCTGATCGCGGCCAGGAGCGGCAGCATTGATCGTCCACGTTGCTGCTCTCGGCCCCGGGATGGGCCAAATTTGCAGTGCGCTTGATGATTTTTTACCCATGATGAAGAAGCGCCATGATTAAGAAACTAAAATCCGGGGAATACCGCTTATATTCGCGCAAGAAAGATCCCAAAACCGGCCGTCGGCGCAATCTCGGAACATTCGGTACAAGAAAAGCTGCAGAAGCCCATGAGCGGGCGGTTCAATATTTCAAACATCGGTGATCATTTCTGGGCCGAATTCCTCCTGCTACAGCACACGATGGACTCGAATACAGAATGCATTCGATTCCATCGTCCCAAATCTGAATTAGATTGAGAGATAGAGGTCGGCATTCCAGCCGGCCCGCGGTCTGTCACCTTTCGGATGCTCTACATTGCGGAGAGTTGGCGTTGTCTCGGTCAGGTAGACTTAATGTTCTCTCGGCAAGACACTGAGCACCGAATTCCTTGATGTCGAAAAGCGAACAAACCGAGCTTCGGAGCAGGCGGAGTGGCCTTTGGCGATGGATAGGCGGAATCGTTCTGTTGTTAATCATCTTCACCACCGTTTTGGTCATTGCAATCTATCGCGCCGAACCGACCTTGCGCGCAACGGTGATTGAAACTCTATCGACCAGATTCAAGAGCAAAGTCGAACTGGACGCATTTCATGTTTCATTGTTCAAGGGGCTTCAAGTTTCCGGCAATGGGCTTAGAATTTTCGGAGCCAAGGATCCCAACAATCACGAGCCTGGATTTCAGCCGATCATCAGTGTTACTGAATTCCGGTTTCGTATGGGGATAGTGGAGCTTTTTCGCTATCCCCATCATGTCGACACCGTATACGTAAAAGGATTGCAATTGAATTTGCCGCCCAGAGAACAGCGTGGCGAGATGAGTAACATGGGTCCAAAGAATGGAAAGATAGAGATCACTGTGGATCGTCTTTTCTTCGATCAAGCACAACTAATCATCAACACTCTGAAGCCGGGCAAGTTGCCACTCGAGTTTGACATCGAGAGCCTAAAAATGACGACAATCGGGCCAGGTTCTCCAATGCATTTCGACGCGGACCTCACCAATCCCAAGCCCGTGGGACACGTTATCTCCAGCGGACTCTTTGGCCCATGGCAGGCCGATAGCCCTCGTGATACCGCGGTAAGCGGTACCTATTCTTTCAACCACGCAGATTTGGGCACGATCAAAGGACTGGGTGGAATTCTCTCATCCACGGGAAGCTATAGCGGCATTCTTGACAAGATTGTCGTCGATGGCAAGACGGACACGCCAGATTTTCGCCTCGCTATCAGCGGTCGAGCCGTGCCCTTGCATACTGATTTCCACGCTATTGTGGATGGAACTAGCGGAGACACCTACCTCGAGCCGGTGAAAGCGAGAATTTTAAATTCATGGCTGGAAGCAAATGGCTCGGTCGTGCGTACGAAAGTTCCGCCTGGGCACCTTGTGGAGCTCGACGTCGTCATTGAGAAGGGAAAGATCGAAGACCTGCTGAAACTGGCAATACGAACCGATCCTCCAATCATGACCGGCATCGTTAATTTGAAGACTAAGTTTGATCTGCCGCCCGGTGAGCTCGGAGTTGACAATCGACTGAAATTAGCCGGCAGCTTTCAGGTGTCCGGGGCGCACTTCACGAACGAAAAGATTCAGGACAAAGTCGACGCATTCAGTATGAGAAGCCAAGGGAAGCCACAGCTTGCGGAGGACAAAATTCCCGACAACATACACTCCGACTTGAAAGGCACATTTAATCTGAGCAACGGTCTGATTACATTCTCTGAGCTGCAATACCAGATCCCTGGCACGCAAGTGGCTCTTACCGGCACTTACAGCCTTGACGGAAACCAATTCGATTTTCACGGCAACGCTCGAATGGATGCGAAGCTTTCACAGATGGTGACCGGCTGGAAGTCGATATTGCTAAAACCAGCGGACCGATTCTTCAGCAAGAACGGAGCCGGCACGGAAATTCCAATCAAGATTACCGGTACGAAGTCAGAACCTCACTTTGGGGTGGATTTTGGTCATAAAGATGAAAGCAAGGCCCAGGTGCAAAACAAGTAGAGACATCTCCCCTGACGAACAATGAGCCGGACGCCTCAGCATGGTTCCCCAAGATCTGAATCATTGGCGGCTTATCGCGAAAAGGCCTTCCGTGGACGAAATCTGACTTGTCCTTACGGAAGGCCATTTATTTTCGGAACGGACTTAAACGCAGTTACATCACTACAACAAGCACGATGCTAACGCCCGGATGAGCTAGGTCAAAGAGCAAATACTGCCCGTCGATATAGTCGATGTAGCATTGATCGGTATAAGCCCAGCCCGCCGGCCATGCATCGACCAGGGTGAATGAATATCCACCATACTGAAAGCCCGGCTGTCCTCCGACTGTCGTTGTGTGGACTGCAAAGGTATGCTGGCGTCCGAAATTGGCGCGGAACTTGTCATCGGGAATACGACTGCCGCGATCGGCCCCGCGAGGAGCATTTTGAGCTGATTGTCCGGACTGCTCCTGTTTAATATTCTTGTCGTTCTTAATGTTCTTGTTGTCTTCTTGTTGTTCTTGCTTGGCTGCCTTATCTTCGTTCTGTTGAGCGGGTTTGGCCTCATCTTGTCGCGGCGACTTCGCGTCATCTGCGGCTGGTTTGTTGGCATCAGGCCGAGTGTCTTGTTGATCGGGCTTGGCGTCATCCCTCTGGTCCTGGGCGTAAAGCCGTCCCTGTGAGCCGATCAGAGCGACAGCTCCGAGAAGCAAAGAAAGAAACGCGGTGTTAATCAATCGAGTCAACTTCATAGATTTTTTCTCCTTCGTGACATACAAAGAAACATAGTCCCGAGTGAATTCAAGCCTCGCATCATCCGGGCCATGCCTCTTTGCTGCAAAGCGGTACAGCATGGCCCACTAGACTCTGCTGCCTCGTCGACCGAGATGAGTGAGGAGAGAGACTACGAACAGGACTAAAAAGACTACAAATAACAATTTCGCAATACCGGCCGCTGCGACTGCTACGCCGGTAAAACCCAGGATCGCAGCGATCAGCGCCACTACCAAAAACGTTATCGCCCAGTTGAGCATGACAAACCCTCCAGTAGAATCTTGCAGCCAGAATCCTATCCAAGAGCTACGCACAGAAGAATCCTAGTGACGCTGTAGGGTACGATCCGCAATCGGGTAGCATTCGATGACAAGGAGCCTTACGGGGAACGAATAGTCCGCAAAGATAACTGCTCGTGAAATTTGCAGCTGTTCTTGCCTCCAAAACACTACAGTGATTACCGTATAGGAGCGATTATTAGCGCGCTGGCAGGAGTAGGCAGGAGTAGAAGGAACATGCGAGTATGGAAAGCAGACGCATGTGGCCCGCGCACGAACCGTGAAAATGAAATATGACGCAATCCTGATTACGTCTTTCGGTGGCCCCGAGAACTCCAACGAAGTAATGCCATTTCTTGAAAATGTCTTACGCGGAAAAAACGTTCCTCGTGAGCGCATGCTCGAAGTTGCCGAGCACTACTATCGTTTTGGCGGCAAGAGTCCGATCAATGATCAGAACCGTCAGCTGATCGCGGCGCTCAAGGCCGAGCTCGCCGAGCACGGTCTTGACCTGCCCGTTTATTGGGGAAACCGCAACTGGCATCCCATGCTCGCCGACACGCTGCGCCAGATGAAAGCTGACGGAGTGCGTCGCGCGTTGACCTTTGTAACGTCAGCCTACAGTTCATATTCAAGTTGCCGGCAGTATCGCGATGACATAGCTCGCGCGCAGGCGGAAGTAGGGGACGGCTCACCGGAAATCGACAAGATCCGTGCATTTCACGATCATCCGGGATTTATCGAGGCCGTAGTAGATCGTTTGCGACCAGCGCTGGAGCAGATTCCACCGGACCGGCGTGAGGCAACGCACCTTATCTATACCGCGCACAGCATTCCGCTGACGATGGCGCAAAGCTGCGACTACGAACGACAACTCCAGGAAACTGCGCGTCTAGTGACAGAACGGTTGGGGCGCAAAAACAAAGAATGGCGATTGGTGTACCAGAGCCGGAGCGGCCCCCCGTCGCAACCTTGGCTGGGGCCAGATATTCTCGATTGCCTGCGGGAACTCAAAACTTGCAGCACGAGTTCAGATGTTGTGATCGCGCCCGTCGGTTTCGTGTCCGACCACATGGAAATTGTTTTCGATTTGGATACGCAGGCGCGTGAAGTGTGTGAAGAGTTAGGCCTAAATATGGTGCGAGCCCAGACCGTAGGCACGCATCCCAGATTCATCACCATGATTCGCGAACTGATTTGCGAACGAACCGACGAAAATCAGCCACGACTTTCTCTAGGAGCGTTCGGCTCGCGCCCCGACATCTGTCCAGCGGATTGCTGTCCGGTACCAGCCAAGCATCGCTAAGGTAAAGACTTAGTATCCATCGAACGATCTATACGCTGCGTAATCGATCCCATGCGCGCAAGGAGCGGGCTCGGTTCTCATTGGTCATCTCACTGGTCCAGCACCTTCAGCAGGTTTTTTCTACTCGGCGTGTCATGAAATCGCGATCTAACAGGTTCTTCTCGCTTGCGACTCACGAACTGCCGCAGAGTATTCTTCCCACGCACTACATAGCGTCCAATCGCGGCCGAAGTCCAGAAAATATGCCCGGCTGTGATTGGGCCGACAAGTTTGCGATTGCCTACCGCAGCCAATCCCATTGACGCCACACAGCCACATCGTGAGCAATCAGGATCGCCGCCAAACTGGCAGGGTTCAACCCGGGTCGTGAAATCCGCAGACAAGGTCTGTGTAGTCTGTGCGAAGATGCACCGCTCGGGCGATGTCGGAGGAGCCAGAAATTCATTGATCACTGGTTCGGGCATATCGAGCTTGGGCTGATCACGCCGAATCCGCCGTAAGATTTCCACGACTTTCCTGCGCTCATCGACGGTAAGGCATTCGATGTTGGCAGCTCCGCGCTGCGGAGTGAAAATACTCATCCAGATTTTTCTTACTGCGGGATTGACTGACCAGAAATCGACGAACTCGGAGATGTAGCCGTCACGTTTCACCATTGCGCTGGTAATAGTGCAGTGGACCAGAATGTGTTGCCCCTCGATATTGCGCAGGATGCGCTCATAGGTGGCTGGCTTGCGGCGTATATCGTGTTCTGGTTGCAAGCCATCGATCGAGACAATCAGCTGCAAGTTCGGCAACGCAGCCCACGACAATGGCAGGGGACGAAACGCGCTCGTCACTACTTGCACATGGGTACGCTTGACCAACTGCGGCAATAAGACTTCAAGTTCGCGGTAACGGACAAGAGGATCGCCGCCGACAATCGACAAATGGATCGGCTTGTACTTGTCTACCAAGCCGAGCACGCGCGCAATTAGCTCGTCTCCCTTGAAATCGGACAAGCTGCGCAAATTCGTGGTCCCCAGATGAGCATCTTCGTAGGCGTAACACCCGGGGCAACGAAGCGGGCATTCTCGTGTGATTTCAAGAGAGAGTGACGGGACCTGACCTTGCAGAACACGACCCCATGTCTGCAATACGGGCTTAATTTTCAATTGCATGACTTAGAGGATTAGACGCGTTCCGATGGTCGGCAGTTGCACCAACTTGATCAGCGTTTCGGCTCAGTGCGAGCTTGTATTTCATCACTATCAAGTTCATTCGAAGCCAGTGTAAACTTTCATTCCGTGTTCGGAGCCTAATAACTTAAGAGGGATCCCGCATAATGCCTTCGCCTCCGCGCTCTTCGTTTTCAGTACTCAATGCGCTCAGTAATTAAGGGGCATCGCATTCTCGCACTCGGAAGGAAATTCAGAATGAGCATCGGTAGAAACCATTCCTGCTACTTCACTGTAATCAGCGCGTTTGTCTTCTCCATGCTCGTCTTTGCCAGTTCCAATCCGAACGGTGATAAAGACGACGTCAATGCCGAAGTCAAATTTAGCGCGCGTACTGAGTTGGTGCTGATTCCGACGCTCGTGACCGACAAATCCGGAAACCACATCAGTGGACTGAAGAAGGAAGATTTCACGGTGCTGGAAAACGGCGCTCCGCAGAAAATTGCTACGTTCGAAGAAATCACCAGCGATGCCCATCGTTTATCGCGTCCCACGAATCCGAACGAGTTCAGTAATTCCGTGGCGGGCGGATCGTCCAACCGGCGCATTACGCTCATCGTGCTCGATTTCATCAACACACGATTTGCGGATCAGGCCTACGCGCGGCAGGATTTGCTCAAGTATCTAACGCAATCTGTCGACCAGCATGAGCCGACAGCGCTCTACACGCTTACGCGCACTGGTATTCACGTCATCCACGATTTCACTACCGACCCACGCATTCTGGTCGCGGCGCTGCACAAGGTAAAGGGCGACGCATACGAGATGGTCGATAGTCCGGAGGAAGTGGAAGCCATTACAGGAACTGCGAGTCCAGATGGCAGCGCGGGTGTATCGGGTAGCAGCGGCAGTTCCGGCGGCGGGACAGGTTCGAAAGGCAGCTCTGGGGGTTCGAGCGCCGCGGCTGTGGCGAACGAAGCCCAGAGACTCCAGACCATGATGGAAGATACGGAACTTAATTTTCAATCGTTCGAGCAACGCCTGGCCATCACCTACACTTTGCAGGGGATGCAACAGGTGGCGCAGGCGCTGGCAGTGTTCCCTGGGCGCAAGTCGCTGATCTGGGCGAGCGGCGGATTTCCATTCAGTGTGAGCGACACCACTATGCAACTTGCGCCCGCTGGCCGCGATACGCTCAGCGATGTACTGCCCTTGTACGAGCACACATGGCAATTGCTGAACGATGCGCAGATTGCGCTTTATCCGGTCGACGTCAAAGGACTGCAGAACGTGTCCGTGGCCAGCGCCTCCATAAGCAGGCCAGGGAAAAACTTTTCGCGGAATATGAGTTGGAGACAACTGGACACGCAGGCCTCGTTCCAGACTTTTGCGTCAATGACTGGAGGGCGCGCCTACTTCAACTCCAACGATCTGGTAAAAGGTTTTCGCGATGCGGTGAACGATTCCGCCGAATACTACATGCTTGGCTACTATCTCGATCAGTCGAAGACCAAGCCCGGGTGGCGCAAGCTCGCGGTGAAAGTAAATCGCGATCACACCGAGGTGCGCGCGCGCAGCGGCTTCTTTGTCACGAATGCCACCGTCGATCCTGAGAACAGCCGCACTGCCGACATTTCTTCGGCTTTGCAGTCACCTTTGGATTACACGTCGCTAGCGATGGTGGTGCACTGGGACAAGATTGAACCTGGCAAAGAGCCGGGCAAGAAGCATGCGAATTATGAGATGCATCTCGCGCCGGATGCCGCGCTGGTCAATGAGTCCGAGAACAACCACGTTATGTTGGAATTCGTTGCGGTGGCGAAGACGCCCGAAGGCAAAACGGTCGATCGTCCCGTAGGCCAGACCGTCGAAGCTCATCTGACTCCGGAGAAGTTGGCGGGAATTCGCCAGAAGGGCGTTGCCTACCACGGCGCGATCGATCTTGCCCCCGGAGAGTACACGGTCCGTTTCGTTGTCCGCGACAACCTCAGCGGGCGGACCGGATCGGTTGCTGCGCCATTGAAAGTTGAGTAAAACTCCGACGATTAACGGTTGGTACCGGTACCCCCCCTCCCCCCCCCACCCCCCTAGTATCGTTGTTATAAACAGGCGTGTTGTCATTTGTATAAACCAGTTGGGTTGGTTCGGAATAGGCAAATGGGCGAATCTGCGAGAACGTCGCGTTGTCGTCAATTTATCGTCGATTTGTCAAAAAAGATGATTGCCGAAGGTGGTTTTTCAGCAGTTGTGGAACCGTCTCTGGAGACGGAGCGGAATTCTGGGTGCTCCACTCTGGGGAATGATGGCAGAATTTTGAAGCGCGTGTCTGTGATGGAAGTACATCAAATTTGTGATGAAAAAGCACGGAAGCACAGCACGACTGAAGTGCATTGGTTTGAACTCGACCTTGTGGGCGGGGCTGCCAGACTCTACATAATTGGTCACAGTGTGGTATTCAATTTTGGGGATTCGAAATGTAATCGAGGCCTTGGAACTCAAAACCCTCAATGAGTGCTATGGCGATATTTCAACAATTGAGATTTTGGTTCGACCAAGGTTGCTCCCCTGAGAGGGAGTTGGCTATCCACTCTTTGTGAAGTTGAGTCTCATCTTTCGGCGTACTAGCACCGCCTCAAAGAAGATGGCAAAAGTATAGAGAACGGCGCAGACGAGAATGCCCGAAGAGACAACAGTAAGCACCTCAGCCATGGAACCCGCGAGGAGTGCCACGCGCGTTGATTTCTCTATCGTGACTCCCACCAGAATCTGCGCCGTGCTCGACGCGAATACGAGCAGGGACAGCAGCAAGGTCAGCACAGATAGGTTCTTTATCGCGGCGGTTTTGGCATAAAGAGACTCCCAAAATAATGGGAATTTTGAGGTCAGCTCGGTTGCGGTCTCCTGTTCCAATTTTCGAAGAGCCCTCAAGCGCCGTATAAGGCTTATGGCACGCGCCGCCGATAGGAGAAGCACCAGAGCGAGGTATACGACAAACACTTTCGTGAACCAAGGTAGGTGGGCCTTGTACATCGGGTCCCATCCAACAGTTGTCTCTTGCATCGTCGTCTCCACCCTGTCGGGATTTATGGATGGAAAATCTAGCTGCTAACGCAATTAGACACCACTCCACTCCCGTTGGGTGGTAGCTGCCGAAATCAGGCGTTAGCAACAAATGACTTTCGGGTCGTAGTTGGTGCTATCGCGATTTTTCGCTAACTACCGGCGGGTGGCCACCTTCTCCATTTAGCCCTTAGATTGCGGCTGAGGTTTTGCTTCTGGTTTCGCCTGCGGAGCCGGTTTCTGCGGTTGAGGCCTCGCCTGAGGTGCCGGTTTTGGTGCAGGCTTCGGCTGTGGCGCGGGCCGTGTGGGCTGTTCTGCCGGACGGCTCGGCTGCGACGGCTTGGCCTGACCCGGCTTGCTTGGGCTAGTTGGTGCAGGCCGAGTAGTCGTCGGCGGTTTTGTCTCCGGACGATTCGGAGTCTCGGGTTTAGTCGGTTGCACGGAGGGGCGGTTCGGCTGAGCTGGTTTCGTTTGTCCCGGAGTCGTTGGTCGAGATGGCGCGGGTCGAGTCGGTGCAGGTTTAGTCGTAGCCGGTGGTTTTGTTCCCGGGCGATCAGGAGTGCCAGGCCGCTCCGGTTTACCGGATGGCGGATTTGGTTTAGGCGCGCCCGGTTTAGGAGCACCCGGTTTAGGACCTGGTTTAGGAGCACCTGGTTTAGGATTACCTGGTTTAGGATTACCTGGTTTAGGATTACCTGGTTTAGGATTACCTGGTTTAGGCGTCCCCGGCTTCGTACCCGGCGTGCCCGGCCGGTTGGGTGGCTGATTCGGTGGACGATTTGGTGTGCCCGGCTTCACTGGCTGTATTGAAGGCTGCCCCGGACGATTCGGCGGTCTGGTCCCGGGCCGATTTCCCGGTCCCCACGGCGGACGATTCGGTGGTCGAGTCCCCGGACGAGGCGGCTGATATCCCCTGGGACGGTATCCCCAGTTGCCGTGGTACCCGGGCCGATTCGCCCAAACAATCGGTCGAGGACGATACCATGGTTGCGGCGGTCTATAAGGATTCGACCATCCTCCCCAATATCCGTGGTTGTAATAAGCGCGGCGCGCTCCCCAATTCCAACCCCATCCACCCCATCCCCAGGGATGATCGACCAGCAGGGCTCCGATTCCAATTCCCACTCCAAAACTGATCAGCGATGCCGCGACCACCGTATTAGTGCTCGGTCCCACATAAACCACGGTCGGATCATATTGCGGGACATAAACGACTTGCGGGTTCGCCGGCTGAATTACATAAATTGTCTGCCCTGCTGCCTGCTGCACTTCCACTTGCTGTTGCTGACTGCTGCGCAAAGTGCCCGCGTTGTATGCCTCGGCCCGCAAACGCTGGATCGAAGCAGAGACCGCACCCTGATCCGCCGTGAATGCATCGCCGATGGCCGCGTAGTCGTCGATGTTCTGCGCCATCATATCCAGCACTTGCGGAAAATTGACCAGCGCTATAAATGCCGGATCAAATCCCTGTTGCTGAGCCGCATCGGTCAATGCCGTGCCCGTCAGCGACGAATTCTGCGCCAGCCAGTTGTCTACATCCAGAATTTCCTGAGGATTCGTCGAGGCTGTCGTGATCTGCGAAAGCAGAGAATCGGGATAAAGCGCAACCGGCGCCAGCAACTGATCCAGTTCTTCCGGGGTAGGAACCGTGTTCTGCGCTAATAGGAGCGGCCCGAAATCCTGGGGTGCCACCATCGAGATCAGTAACACAAGCGCAATAAAGCTGGTAAAACCAGGTCTCTGTCGCATAGAGTGACTTGCCTCCGGCCGGGGTAGGTAAAATCGTCCCGATTATATCGCAGGAAAGGTAATCATATTTTGTTGCGCTTGATCTTGGGTGGGCGGCGGTTCACCGCTGCGAAAAAGCTGGCGCAGACTCGTAGGCTTTAGTGATCGTCCTCAGTGCGGTGAAAAATCGGTTGTACTCTGCTCCGAACGTCGCCGCGCAGGTCGGAGCGCAGATCGGACTACAAAACGGCCCCCGCCCTACTGGGCGGTGACCGTGGCCATGAAGTTTGCCGGTTTGAGACTGCCTGTGGTGGCTGTAATCTCCACAATTCCAGGTTGGTTTGGGGTCGTATAAGAAGTTGAGGCATACCCCGAGGCATTCGTAGCCGTAGTGCCGTTCGAGAAGATGCCGCCCTTTCCACCATCGCTGAAAGTTACTGTTGCTCCTTGAATCGGGTTGCCGTGTGCGTCTGTAACCAAAGCCACTAATGGTGCGGCCAATAGAGTGTCCACGGGAGCAGTCTGCTTGTTGCCGGAGTAATCCTTGATGTTGGTTGCCGGCCCTACGACAGCCGTTTCCGCGAATACAGCAGAAATGTAACCGGTTGCGGTGCAGGTGATGGTGATCGCTTTCACCTTCGTCGGCAATGTGTAACTTGTGCTGAAGTCGCCTGAGCTGTTCGTCACCCCTGACGAAGGGCTGAATTTTCCGGCCGCGCCCCCATCCTTGCAGGCCACGGTTACACCCTGAATTCCAGGGGTGCTGCCGCCGTCGTTGGCCAGTACGGTTAAGGGAACTGGGAGCGTCGTCGCCACCACTCCTGACTGGTTGTTGCCGCCAGTGGCGGAAAGAGTGGGCGTACCATTTCCTCCACCACCCGTGACCGTGACGCCGAAGTCGGCCGGCTTGAGGCTACCGGTGGTCGCTGTCACTCTCACGAGGCCGGGTTGACTAGGGGTTGTGTAAATAGTTGACGCAAATCCGGAGGAGTTCGTGGTCACTGGGTTAATGGAGAAGCTGCCACCTTTTCCGCCATCGCTGAAAGTGACCACTGCTCCCGGAACCGGATTGGCGTGTGCGTCCGTAACCAAGGCGACAAATGGCTGAGGCAATTGAGTATCCACGGGAGCTGTCTGCTCATTGCCGGAGTAATCCTTGATCACACTTGGCGCGCCGACAGTAGCCGTTTCGGTGAATACCGCCGAGACGTAGCCGACGGCTGCGCATGTGATGGTCACGGTCACCGCTTTTACTCCGAAGGTGTAAGTCGTGCTGAAGTCACCTGAGCTGTCGGTTACTCCGGTTGCGCTGCTGAACTTGCCGCTTTTACCCCCATCCGTGCAGGATACCGTTATGCCCGGAATTCCTGCTTGGGTGTAAGCGTCCGTAGCCTGCATGCTCAGAGGAATGGGAAGAGTTGCTCCTGCCGGTCCGGACTGGTTGTTGCCCGCGGTGATGGCGAGACTGGGCAAGATACCAAAGACGTACAGTTGATTGAGGCCGCCGACGTAGACTTTACCGTTTGCAATCGTGGGAACGACAAAACGCGAGGTTGAGAGAATCCTATCCCGCAGTTTCGGGGCCTGCGTGGAGTCGTAGAGTTCGGTGGTGAGATTGGTGGCGTCGAAGGCGTACAGTACGGGCGTGCCATGCAGCATAGCCCACAGAATTCCGTTGCTGGTTCCATTGGCGGAAATCGAGATAGAAGGGCCACGATCGTTGAAGGATATCGTGGTTTCCTGCACAGGCGTGGTCGACATTACGCCATCGCTAATGGAAAACATCTTGATAAAGTCTTTTTGCCCGGACAGGTAGACGCTGCCGTTCCAATATGCGGGAACAGTTTTGATGGAAGGCGTAATCTCAGGCCACTCCTGCAACACCATGTCCTGGGCTTCGTTGTATTCGCCCATATCATCGCGATTGACGAGATAGAAAGTGCCTTGTTTGCCTCCGCCGACGAGTTCATGAGGGTATGTGCCACCCTGATCGGGGAGAATCATCAAGCCTCCGGAGCCGAGATCCAAATCGTTGTCGTCGAGGATCGCTTGATTGTAGGGCGTGAAGTAGTCTTGCACGGCGAATCCGTTCTGGACCGTGCTTAGCTTAAGAAAGCTGTCTCCAAAATCGGTGCCTCCCGCGCTGAAATCGAAAGTGCCATTCGCGGTGGAGACGTAAACAAATCCTTCGTCGTCTGCTGCGGGTCCACCGCCGCTGCCCCAGAGAGATCCCTTCAGACCCTCGGACGTCGTAATATACACGCCAATCTGCTGCAGAGTGGAAGCGCTATAGGCTAATAGCCAGCCATGGTAATCGTAGGCGTCGCAACCATTCGATCCGAAGCCGATGTAAACCGTTCCGTTCAGCAGCAGTAATGCTGGCCGCTGCAGCTGGATGGCAGGAGTAAACACAATCGGTCCCGCACTTGTTTGCACCGTGGCGCTGATCGGCATCGGGCCGCCGAATTTCTCCGCTCCGGAAGTGATGTCCAACGCATGCAGATTAAAGTAATAGCCCCCCGACACCAATGTCTTCGACACCAGGTAAAGAGTATTCGTAGTGGGGTCGATAACCGGCGTGCCCATAATGCCGATTTCCGTGTAACTCGGTGTGCCGCATCCAAAGTTGGCCGCGTCGTCAGGGATGGACTTAGGGTAATTCACCGTCCAAAGAGGGCTTGCATTCGTGCCCAGCGGATTGTCCGCATCAAAAGCAAAGACGCTGTCGTGCTGGGTGGCAACATAGACAACGTTGTGGGTAGTTCCGTTCGGAAATTGAACCCCGGGCATATAGAGTGGCTGACCCACGATGGAACCATCGACCTTCTGGCTAAACAGCTTTCCAAAAGTGGCCACGTTCACATTTGACGTGTTCAGGATGATCTCATTCAGATTCTGTCCGGTACGTGCCACATCGTTGTGGTGGGTAAGAACGCTCGCTTGACCGGAGCAACGCCAGGGTGCAAGCAGCACCGTGGCAAGGGCAAGAATCACCGTAAAGCGAAACTTCATAAATAGGATTGCCGGCATGGCAGTTCCTCCCGGAAACGTGCGTCTAGCAGAGCACAATGAATGGATCATGAGTTACAAAACAAGGGGGAGATTAGCGCGAATAAGCGGATTCTACATTGGAAGAACCCGCGAATTGATCTGGATTAGTGTGTCATAGGGGACTCGTACGGTCAACCCAAAACGGCAGCGGGGCAAGGCGTTTCACCCGAATACGACAAATGGTCGCTTACGACTTATATGGTAGAAAAATAAGCGCTTCGTGTCGGATACTATGCTTATAGCTATGGCAATAGACGAGAAAAAAGCCTAGAGATAAGCCATCACAAAACTGCAAAGATAACCAACATGGGGGAGAGTGCACCTCGGAGAGCTCGATCGCGGCACTGCAACGCGTCGGCAATAGTGTCCGCAATAGTTATCTCAAACCCGACCCATATATCGGCTTCCCGACTGGCTGTGACAGTTAGAGATCGGTGTCTTCCGTAATCTTCCCGATCCTGACTCGACGTTGTACTCTCAACTCGAGTCCCATCTAGCTTCTCAACACTCTTAAATTTTAAGGACGTACCGCCTCTATGTCTTCACCGACAAACCTAGCTCCTACTCTCTCGCCAGGGACAGCAACGGCCGCTGCCCCTGCGGCCGCGCCATTTTCGACCCCAGCGCTGCTGGTTGCCATGCTGAATACTGCGGAGAGGATCAGCGACCTATTTTTTACTCCGGGCAAGCCTCCGTTGGTGGAGATTAATGGGAAGCTAACTCCTGCTGGAGCTTCGCGTATCTTAAAGGTTGAAGACACCCAGCGCATCGCTTCCGATCTGATTGGGAACAATCAGCATGCCCTGGAAAACTTGCGGGAGCGCGGGTCCTGCGACGTCTCCTATAGCATGCCGGGCGCCAGCCGTTTTCGCGTCAACGTCTTTATGCAGCGGGGCACCTGTGCGGTTGTGATGCGCGTGATTCCGGCCAAGGTTCCCGATCTGGAATCGCTTCACCTGCCGGCCGAGTTGAATAAGATCGTGGAGCTGCGCAATGGGATTGTATTGGTCACGGGACCAACTGGCTCGGGCAAATCATCGACTCTTGCCGCCATCATCGACAAGATTAATAAGGAGCAGTCTTATCATGTGCTTACGATCGAAGATCCGATAGAGTTCCTGCACTCGCACAAGGGTTGCATTGTGCATCAGCGGGAATTGCACAGTGATACTCCGAGCTTCGCTCTGGCTTTAAGAGCGGCGCTGCGCCAAGCTCCCAAAGTGATTCTGGTGGGCGAGATGCGCGATAAAGAAACCATAGAAATTGCGATGGAAGCGGCGGAGACTGGGCACTTGGTTCTTTCCACATTGCACACCATTGACGCATCGAAGACGGTTGAGCGAATCGTAGGTGCTTTTCCGATGGCTGAACAGCACACCCTTAGAAATCGTTTGGCGAAAAGTTTTCGTTACATCATTTCGCAGAGGCTGGTTCCCCGTAAGGGTGGGGCCGGACGTACCGCCGTGATCGAGATATTGAAATCGACGCTGCGTACACGTGAGTACGTAGAAAAAGGAGAGGTCGAGGGGAAGACGTTGCTCGATGCCATGCGCGTGGGTGAACAAGAAGGTATGCAGACCTTTGACGGCGACATCGAACGGCTGATCCGCAACGGGACGCTGGATATGGAAACCGGCTTGGCCTATGCCACAAATCCGGGCAATCTGCAGCTGGATATGTCTGATTTGAAATTGGAGGCTGAGGCTGAGGTTGAGGCTGATCCGCTGCTGGAGACCAGCTAGAGCGATGAGTGGCAGAAACTGCTCGCAACGAATGGTACGCATTTTAGGCGCGGCCAAGATCGCGATGGATTTCCCATTCGGTTCAGAACTGCGAGCCTGTAACAATATCCACCCCTGCCTTTTCAATAACTTACCACCAAAAAATCCTGCATTTCCCCGCTTAACCCCGTTTTTCTCCCCTTCATTGCCTTCTTCGTGCCTAAATGTCACAGATTCAATAGCATCAATCTGACCAACTCCACGCATCGAAACTTCCAGGTTTCTCCGTGGACAGTCTTTTTGCACAGGTTTCCTTTATCGGGAACCGTGGGGACAGTTCTAGCCGAGTTTAGGACAAGGAAAGCGAGAGCAGAATGCATAAGCCGATTAAATATGTAGAGAAGGCCGTCACCGTCGCCGCGACCGGCGCATGGGCAGTATTTGCACGCCTCAACCGCATCGCTCCGAATGAATCGCCAACTCCGAAATGGTCTGACAAGCCTCTGCTCAAGTCGTGGGAAAAGTCGAAGCCGCCACTGGGCTGGCCGCGCTCGACCGATTCTCTCTGTCCCAAGTGCGTCCCTGAAATTCGCCAGCAGATTCTCGACGGCCATTTGCCGGTTGATGTGCTGATGAACGAAAAAGTTGGCGAGATCAAGGCCCAGATTGTTGAGCGTGACGGTAAGATCTGGATGGTCAAAGACTGCCCCAAGCACGGCCACTTCGAAGACCTGATGTCGATTGACACAGAATTCTCGAAACACCTAGAAGATGTTTTCCCCGGTCGCGACATCAAGGCGCATAACGACGAGAAGCTGCATCATCACGGTTCGTCGACGGTGAAGTATGGACGCGGCTCGGTGCTGACCGTCGACCTGACCAACCGCTGCAACATGATGTGCGATCCGTGCTTTATGGACGCTAATCAGGTTGGGTATGTCCATGAGTTGACATGGGAAGAGATCAAGACGGTTCTGGATAACGCGATTACGATTAAGCCGCGCCGGCAGATGTCGGTACAGTTTTCTGGTGGCGAACCGACTTTGTCTCCTTACTTTCTGGATGCGGTTCGCTACGCTCGCAAGGTTGGATACAACAGCGTGCAGGCAGCGACCAACGGAATTGAATTTGCGAAGAGCTTTGAATTCGCGCAGCAGGCTGTGGAAGCGGGAATGCGCTACGCGTATCTGCAGTTTGACGGAATTGGCAACGCCGCTAACGATCACCGCGCAGTGGGCAATCTGTTTGATGTGAAGTTGAAGGCGATCGATAACCTGCATCGCGCCGGCTGCGAAATTGTTCCGGTCGTCACCATCGTGAACGGGATCAATAACGAGCAGGTGGGACGCATCATTCAGTTCGCTTTGGATAATCCTAAGAAGATTGGCTTCCTTAGCTTCCAGCCGGTGTCGTTTACTGGGCGCGATGAGGCGATTACTGACGAACGACGTCAGGCGCAGCGTTACACGCTGGCGCATCTGGCGCACGACGTTAAGAATCAGACTGGATTTGGCGAGCCTACGCGCGATTGGTTCCCCATCAGCTTCATGAGCACGTTCTCGGACTGGGCCGATGTATTGCACTCCCAGGACGCGAACAATGACTGGGGCCAGCTCTCTTGCGGATGCCATCCGAATTGCGGGACGGGGATGGCGATGATGATCGACAAGGAGACTAAGGAGGCAGTGCCGGTAACTGCTTTCCTTAAGGGCGATCAACTGGCCAAGGATATTGCCAAGGTCAATGATGCGGCTCGGTCGAAATTCTGGACTGCGTTTGGCATGGCTCTTTGTTTGATGAAGAACTACGATCCGTTCCAGTCTCCGACACACTTCAAGTTGATGGACCTGCTGAGGAAGTTCGATAAGAACTTCAATGCCACGGGCAAGAACTATGGGAAGGTTGGTCCGGATCGCACGATTGACGATGTGATGAAGCGGCGACAGGATCGATGGAATTTCCTGTTTATCGCAGGCATGTGGTTCCAGGATCTTTTCAACTACGACTTCCGGCGGACGGAACAGTGCATTATTCCTTACGCCACACAGGAAGGCGAGATCAGTTTCTGCGCTTACAACACGGGCGTAGGCTGGCGGAACATTATTGAGAAGATGCACATGACTTCCACGCTGACGAAGTGGTACGAAGAGCATGGGCGTCATGAGATCTTCGCGGGCGGCAAGAAGGTAAAGATGGAAGACAAAGAGCACGCTCTCTACCTGCGAGAAGAGATCGTTACACACGAAGTGCAGCATGATCTCGACAAGCTGGGCATTGCGAAGACGGCTCGCGAAGAGAAGAAGCGTGCGCGCGATACTAAAGCTGAAAGCAACAAGGTCAAGAATGATGCGGCCTATGATGCACGCATGGCGCAGCTCTATCGGGAAGTAGTCCTGAAAGAGAAGCCGGCGACTTCGAATGAAGGCGGGTTTATTCCGCTTGGCGCAATTACAGCTGCAATTGCTCCGGCGAATGGAAATGGCACCGCAAAGAAGAGTGAAGAAGTTGGCGAGCCGGTGGCGGGAGACTAGCGGCTTTTGGCTGTTAGCTGTTGGCTTCTGGCTTAAGGATACGATCTCAAAAGGATAGAAAGCCCGCTCGATTCGAGCGGGCTTTTTACTTTGGTGCGATGAAATGGTATCGCACACATTTTCCTTCCGAACGTCATTAATTATTTGACGGCCACAAACTTGAGGCATACTGGCGACGGCACTTGCAGGATCTGGCCGGTGGGTGTCAGTTTTCCGTTATTGAGATCGATGCGAAATACCACGATATTGTTGGTTCCCTGATTGGCCACGAACAGGAATTTTCCCGTGGGATCAATGTCGAAATCGCGCGGTGTTTTGCCTTGAGTGGGGAAGTGATCCACCAGAGTCAGAGCTCCGGTGCGGCCGTCGATGGAGAAGAGGGCAATGCTGTCGTGTCCGCGATTCGAGGCGTAGAGGAACTTTCCGCTGGGATGCACGTGGATTTCAGCGGTGTCGTTGACGCCGGTGAAGTTCTTGGGGAGAGTCGAAATCGTATTAAGCTTCTGAAGAGTGCCTCGGCTTGGATCGTAGGTAAACGCGGTGATCGTCGACTGCAATTCATTGACTACGTAGGCGAGCTTGCCGTTCGGATGAAAGGCCAGATGCCGCGGTCCGGCTCCGGGATCCAAGCTGGCGTAGGGCGGGTCGTTCGGAGTCAGGGAGCCTTTAGTGGCATCGAAGCGGTAAACGAGTAACTTATCAAGGCCTAGATCGACTGCGATCGCGAAACGATTGTCTGGCGTAGTCTCGATCCAATGCGCATGCGGGCCAGCTTGCCGTTCTTTATTGATGCTTGAACCGGTGTGCTGAACGAATGCGGAAGACTCTCCTATGTCGCCGTTGGGCCTAACGGGGAACACGGCCACGCTTCCTCCGGTGTAGTTTGCTATCAGTGCGAACTTGCCAGTCTTGTCGAATGTGATGTAACAGGGATCGGCTCCGCGGGACGGGACTTCATTCAACGGGGACAATTTGGCATTTTGCTGGTCAATACCGAAGGAACTCACGGCCCCGCTGCTGGCGCCTTTGTAGTTTTGGACTTCATTCACTGCATAAAGGAAGCGGCCACTGGGATCAATCGCCAAGAATGAGGGATTGGTGGTCTCGGCGGCTAATCCTAGCGGAGTTAATTGTGTGGGCGCGGCGTCGAAGCGGTAGGCATAGATGCCTTTGCTTTCTTTCTCGGTGTAGGTGCCGACGTAGAGGAGATAGGAGTTTTTCGGTGAATCTTTGGCGGAAGACATAGTGATTAGCGATAGGAGAACGACTAGTCCTTGAAGGCTTCGACGGCACGAAATTTTCATGTGAATTATCAAAGCCTATTTGCCGGTGAAGCGCAAGCAGGCCTGAAATTCTTGCAGCCTACGGGTGACTGCGGTTGTGATTCTGTCGGCAGTTCGCGGGCGGGGCACCAGCGCCACGCGGGCCGTGGCGTATGCTTTTGAGATGGCTTTTCGACGATCGCCGGCTGACGATTCCCGGTTGATTCAGATCGTGGATGTGGCTTTAGCTGATTCTGCTCGGCGCAGTGGCGAATGGCTGGTGTGTCGTCCGGGATGCACGCAGTGCTGCGTGGGAGTATTTGCCATCAATCAACTGGACGCCGCTCGATTACAAGACGGGTTGGCTGAGATGGAAAAAACGGATCCGCAGCGGGCTCGACGGATTCGCTTGCGGGCCAGGGATTCGATTCAGCGATTGGCAACGGAATTTCCAGGCAATGCGCGGACGGGCGTGCTCGATGAAGGTCCAGAGTTCGAGGAGCGTTTTGCGGAATTTGCTAATGATGAGGTGTGTCCTGTGCTCGATCCGGAGACGGGATTATGCGAGCTTTACAGTGCTCGTCCAATGACTTGCCGCACATTTGGCCCTCCTGTGCGCTCGGAGGATGGGCTGGGAGTGTGCGAACTTTGTTATCACGGAGCCAGCGATGAGGAGATTGCGGCTTGCGAGATGGTGGTTGATCCCGACGATCTGGAAGCGGAATTGCTGCGGAAAGTAGAGAAGATGTCCGGTCGGCGGGGGCAGACTATTGTTGCGTTTTGCGTGAAGTGAAGAACCTATCCCAGTGTCCAACCTAATCCGGCCGATTATTAATGAACTCTTAATTTTGCCTTCCATACTAAAGACACCTTTCGTGTCGAGCTAGGAAGGTGCTAACTTTTTGCTGCGGCCACGCGCACCCCTATGCAGGCTAACGAATACGACTTGGTGGTGATTGGAAGCGGTCCGGCGGGACAGAAGGGCGCGATTTGCGCGGCAAAGATGCGCAAGAAAGTCGCGATCATCGACCGGCGGCTCGCTATGGGGGGAGTCTGCGTTCATACCGGCACGATCCCGAGCAAGGTGCTGCGGGAAGCGGTGCTCTATTTAAGTGGATTGCGGCAACGGTCGTTCTACGGTCGTGGATATGTGGTGAAAGACCGCATCATGATGTCGGACCTTGTGTTGCGGGCGACGACGGTGATGACTCGTGAAGTCGATGTGATCAAGGCGCAACTGCGGCGGAATTATGTGACGACGCTCGAAGGGGACGCACGCTTTGTCGATCCACATACGATTGAGATTGTGACGGAAGAGGGAGTGCAGCAGGTTCGCGCAGAGAAGATTCTGATCGCTTGCGGCACGCGGCCGGCGCATATTGACGGGATTCCGGTCGACGGGCAGCGCATCTTCGATTCGGATCAGGTGCATCTTCTGGATGAGATACCGCGCGAGTTGATTGTGGTGGGCGCGGGAATTATTGGGCTGGAATACGCCTCCATGTTCACGGCTCTGGGAGTGAAGGTAACGCTATTGGATCAGCGTCCTACACTGCTGGATTTTGTGGATCGGGAGATTATCGAGAGCCTGTGCTTCCAGTTGCGGCAACTGGGAACTGTTTTTCGAGTGGGAGAGAAAGTGGTTTCGGTTGGTTTCGACGAAGAGCGCGACAAAGTGTTTGCGACACTGGAGAGTGGAAAGAAAGTTCGCGGACAGGCGTTGCTTTATACGATTGGACGGACTGCTAACAGCGACAAGCTAAAAATTGAGGCGGCGGGCCTGGCGAGTGATGCTCGTGGCAAACTTGCCGTGAATGAACATTTCCAGACGGCAGTGCCGCACATTTACGCGGCGGGCGATGTGATTGGTTTTCCAGCGCTGGCCAGCACTTCGATGGAACAGGGGCGGCTCGCGGGTTGTCATATGTTCGGCAAGCCCAGCCGGTTGCTGCCGAATTTAATTCCGTACGGCATTTACACCATTCCAGAAATCTCTATGGTCGGCGCCACCGAGGAAGAGCTGACGCGCAACAAGACTCCTTATGAGAGCGGGTTGGCGCGCTACTCGGAGCTGGCCAAGGGGCAAATGCTGGGGGATGATCAAGGTCTGCTGAAGATTTTATTTGATCCGGATACGCTGAAATTGCTCGGCGTGCATATTATTGGGGATCGAGCGGCGGAGATCGTCCACATTGGACAAGTGGTACTCGCGATGGACGCTACGATTGAGTATTTCCGCGATGCCGTGTTTAACTATCCGACGCTGGCGGAAGCTTACAAGGTCGCCGCTCTCGACGGGCTGAATAAACTCTGATTAGGGTAAAGAAGACGGGGCGAGCCCCGTCTCTACCGACAATTCACAGCCTGGCACGGTACCAGCGGCGGACGGCTACTACCGACCAGATCGCCTCGACAACTCCAAAGGGCCACGCGCCCTGCAGGAATCCATAAACCGAGCCTAGCGTGCATGCGCCGGCGAACGCCAGGATGAACCAGGTGCTGCGATTCTCCATCGCATAGGTGACCAGCATCGCGGTCACGGCAAATAATCCGAATAGCGTCAGCATCGTCACGTTCTAGCTTCCTCCGTGCCATGTGTGGCTTGCCATCCCATTGTTACAGACTCCAATAATCGTTTGAGATTTGCGGTACAATCGCTGGCACTTCGTGCTTCAAATCATTCTCGGTTGGAACAACGTTCACCCATAACTTTGATCAAGGAGGCCGTATGAGTTTATCGAAACGGGCTATTGCGGAATTTTTCGGAACTTTCTGGCTGGTATTTGGGGGATGCGGGGCAGCGGTTCTGGATGCGGCATTTCCGCAGCTGGGCATCGGATTTTTGGGCGTGGCGTTGGCCTTTGGACTGACGGTGCTCACGATGGCGTTCGCCATCGGACATATTTCTGGATGCCATCTGAATCCTGCAGTCTCGGCGGGGCTGGTGGTGGGGAAGCGCTTTCCAGCGCGAGAATTTTTGCCTTATGTGGTGGCACAGGTGCTCGGCGGAATCGCGGGTGCGGGGACCCTCTACATTATTGCGAGTGGCAAGGAGGGGTTCGATTTGGCAGGTGGCTTTGCCTCGAATGGATATGCTGCCCACTCTCCGGGAGGTTATTCGCTGCTTTCGTGCCTGGTAGCCGAAGTGGTGCTGACGTTTTTCTTTTTGATGATCATCATGGGATCGACGGATAGGCGCGGCGTTCCCGCCGGTTTTGCGCCCATTGCGATCGGCTTCGGTTTGACGCTGATTCACCTGATTGGAATTCCGGTGACGAATCTTTCGGTAAATCCGGCGCGCAGTACTGGGCCGGCGATTTTTGTGGGTGGATGGGCAGTGCAGCAATTGTGGCTATTCTGGCTGGCTCCGATTGTGGGCGGGGCGCTGGCGGGTGGGGTATATCGCGCAATATTTGGCGAGTAGCGAAAGCTGGAATTTGCTTCTGGACTTGCGTTGCTGCTGAGACGCGGCTAACCGTGTCTCTACGGGAAACTGTTTTGCAACTCTTGACTTGCAACTGATGGGTGAGACCGCGGAAATTCGGGAAGCATCGCTGACGGAAATTGCCGTGGTTTTTCTGAAACTGGGCACGATTGCGTTTGGTGGGCCTGCGGCACACCTCGCGATGATGGAAGAAGAGTTCGTGCGACGGCGGCAGTGGATGACGCGTGCCGAATTTCTGGACCGGCTCGCTACGGCGAATCTGATTCCGGGGCCGAGTTCCACCGAAGTCGCAATCTTTGTCGGACAGTTAAAAGGAGGCTGGCGCGGACTGGTTGTCGCGGGTTGCTGTTTCATTATTCCGGCGGCGGTTATTGTCTCGTTAATTGCTTGGACCTATGTGCGCTTTGGCTCGCTGCCCAAGGTTGAAGGCATGCTCGCGGCGATCAAGCCGGCCGTGGTCGCGATCGTGATTCAGGCATTGGGGAAATTGGGACGGACGGCGTTGCCGACGGCTCTGCTGGCAGTGGTTGCGGTGCTTGCAGCGGCGCTCAGTTTTGTTGGAGTCAGCCCCGTGCTGGTGCTGGTGTTTGCCGGCGTGCTATCGGCGGCGAGTTCAGTAATGAAAAACCGTTTGTTGGGCACGAGCATAGGCCTTCCAGGATTTTTCGGGTTGCCGAAGATTGTTGCCGCAGTAATGGGAGTGGCGGCTACTGGCGCGGCTTTTCCGGTTGGACTCATGCGGCTCTTTTTGTCATTTCTCAAAATCGGTTCCGTAGTGTTCGGCAGTGGGTACGTCTTGTTGGCATTTCTGCAAGCGGAATTTGTCGAGCGTCTGCACTGGTTAACGGATAAGCAATTAATTGACGCGATTGCGGTGGGACAATTCACGCCTGGTCCTGTGTTTACGACAGCAACATTTATTGGATACATAGTGGCGGGCTGGGCGGGCGCAGTTGTAGCGACCGTCGGTATTTTTCTGCCGGGGTTCGTGCTGGTTGCGGTGAGTGGGCCGCTGATTCCGCGGCTGCGAAGGTCGGCAGTTGCGGCGGCAGCGCTCGATGGCGTGGTTGCAGGTTCATTAGCCTTGATCGCGGTAGTGGCGTGGCAACTCGGCAGAGCATCGATCATCGATCGCGCGACGCTGATTATTTTTGTGGCCAGCTTGATCGCGCTGCTCCGGTTCCGAATCAATTCGGCATGGCTAGTTGCGGCGGCTGCGGTTGTGGGATGGTTTATGAGGTGATTTGCAAATTTCAGATCGGAGGAGCGCAATGAGCGAGACGCGGATTCGTCCTGCAATGCGCGAAGATCTGGCTCGTCTCACCGAAATCTATAACTACTACGTTGTGAATACCGCGGTGACGTTTGATATTGAGCCTTATACGGAGGAGCGACGTGAGGTCTGGTTCTCACAGTTTGGTGCGACGGGACGGCATCGCTTACTGGTTGCCGAGGAAAATGGAATCGTGATGGGATATGCGGGGACGACGCGTTTTCGTCCGAAGATGGCGTATGAGACGACGGTTGAGACCACGATTTATTGTGCGCCTGAAGCAGTGGGGAAGGGAATCGGGAAGCAGTTGTATGCGCGGCTGTTTGAGGTGTTGAAGGGCGAAGATATCCATCGTTTTGTGGCGGGATACGCTTTGCCAAATGCGGCGAGCGAGGCGTTGCACCGGCGATTCGGATTTAAGGTGGTTGGCGTGTTCAGCGAGAATGGCCGAAAGTTTGGGAAGTATTGGGACGTGTGCTGGACGGAACGTATGAGCTGAGACTTACTCTCTTCTCTATTTGTTGTTAGTAACTGACAGTCATGAAGTGATGGAGGAGTTAGTGAAAGAGCGGTTGCTAAGAGTGCGCGGAATGGGATGGCTGATGTTGGGTGCGGCCTTAACGGTTTTGAGCGTCAGTTCGCCGCTACCGGCCGAGCCAATTTCGCTACAAGCACTGGTCACTCCTTCTACTACGATTGTCAAGGATGGGCGCCCAGTGAAGTTTGCGCTCCACGGATTCATCGAGTTCAAATCGCTGGCTGAGCTATTCCCATATATCGAGTCACAAACTCAACGCTGGAATGTTCGGGGCGGTCTGGATGAAGAGCAGCGGCGGCAACTGTCGAGTGAACTGCTGCGGCGCGGAATCGAAAGCCGGGTGATCTCGATGGAAGATGAGCGCCTGCTGGAGGCTCTGATAACTCACACGCGTGAAGAATTGCGGCGGGCACTGTCAGATGTGAAAGAGCCGGTCCCGCCAGGCTATGGCCAGGCGTTCCTGGCAGTGCAGGAAAAGTGGAAGCATTCGCTGAACTGTTGGAGTGCTGCGCCGTCGATCCCGGCACGCGTGTTATCGAACTGGTATCCGATTGAAGAAGGCATCCAGCTGTATGGCGCGACTTACGATTCGACTGAACATTTTTGGCAATCCATAAAATATCACCCCGACGTGACGTTGGCCGATCTCACGGAATTACTTGGCATTCTGGAACAGAAGGACTGGGGCCTATGGCTGGCGCGGCTGGATGGCGATTCCAAGGTTTACTTACCGAACACTTACGCGGTTGAATTCCTTCGGCACAACCTCGCCAGGGAGCGATTGCAATGGTTTCGTGAAGAACTGGGACGTCACGCACTGCACGCGAACGATCATGCACGGGAGGCGCAGCAACGCGGTGCGGTCTCGTTCCGCTTTAGCGCCTTCGAGGAGAAAGTTTTATGGGGCGATCTGGCTGATCTGCTTCACCTTATATACACATTTTCTCAACCTGACGATCCCGTTCGGAAAGCGCTCGGGGCGAGGCATTTCGACGCTGTCTATTTGGGAGAGCGCAGAATGGGTTTTATCAGCGAAGAGTTTCGCTCGTTGATGCTTGAGATCTGGCGAGTGAAATATTTAAAAATGGCGCGGTTCCGCGAAGTCATCAGCTCGATTCCCATGGAGATTCAACTGTCTCATTTCCTGAATGACGGCGACTCGCCGGACATACCGATCCCGGTATATGTGGGGTATTTGAACCAGATTCGGGATCTCGCGCGGGCACCGTAAGGAGCCTTGGCCATCAGCCATCAGGCTCCAGGTCTTTGCTCGACTTTTAAGAAGAAAACCCGCGTCGGGATGGCTTGCGGTTATTCTTCTTCCTTTGTGACAGACAGGTTAAAATAAGGGATTCTACCCGGTCTTCTTGGGGCGCCGTATAGGTTGCGATAGTTGCACGAAGGGCATCTTCCGACGAGGCGCGGTTGAAATATTGATTCGTGGAACCTGTGAACAATCTCGAGGAGCGAGGTGCTCGAACGTCGGTCGATGCCAATACGTTAACCACCGGCGTCTCATCGACCCCGGGCACTACTCCAACGATTGCTTCCCCCGGTGCTTCGTCTTCCGGGCGTTCACGGCCTTCGTCGCCTGTTTACTGGCGGGTTGAGGGAAGCTTGCTGGAGTTGACCACGGTTCGTCCAATTGCGTTTTTCACATGGAACAGCCAGACGTTTATCGCGCGGGCAGTACGCCGCTCGCTCGTGTTTGTGATGGCATTGTTGCGTCCATTCTTGTATGCGGCGAACCGGATTGCTGCGACTCGAATCGTCCACGCCGTGCTTCGCGGAGTTACTCGCGACCGGCTTGATCTGCTGGGCGAAGAAGAATTCGAATACAAGCTCAAGCCGCTGCTAAAAGAAGAAGGAGTGCGAGAGCTGAAGGCTTTACAGACGACAGGCGCGGATGTGGTCTTGGTGAGCCAGGGACTGGATCATGTGATGCGGCCGCTGGCCCGGCATTTGGGGGTACGCTGGATTATTGCGAATCGCCTCGATTTCCGCGATGGAGTTGCAACGGGGCGACTGCTGAGTCCGGTCATACGCCCACGGGGACTATTTGCACGGATTCGCGAAGCAGGCCCCGATGGGCAGCAGAATCTGGCGCGATGGGTGCGCGCCCTTGGATTGCGCGGTCCGAAGGCGTTGGCGTCAGCGATTGTGCCAGCGGTACGAGTAGACGAGCCTCGAGTTCGCCCGATTGTGTACTTCAATGAAAATCGGCACTCCGCGCCGTTTTCGGTGCGGAAGGCGTTGGGCGGCAAGCGTGTGATGCTGATCGGCGTCACCGGATTTATCGGCAAGGTGTGGCTGGCAAATACTTTGCTGGATCTGCCGGAGATCGGGAAACTCTATCTTCTGATCCGGCGGCAGAAATCGAGTCCGGCACAGAAGCGCTTTGAGAAGATGATTGAAGGCTCGCCCGTCTTCGATCCTTTGTTTGAAAAATATGGCGAACGGCTGGGCGCTCTATTGGCAGAAAAGATCGAAGTGGTCGAGGGCGATGTTTCGCAGCCGAACATCGGTCTAGACCCGGAGACGGCGGCACGGTTGCGGCCGGATTTGGATTTGATCATCAATAGTTCGGGACTGACGGATTTTAACCCCGATCTGCGGGACGCGCTGGCTGTCAATGTGGATTCGACGCATCATCTGATCGAATTTATTCGCGGTTCGGATCACGCAGCTCTGTTGCACCTTTCTACTTGCTATGTGGCTGGGCAGCGCGATGGGCGGGTGAGTGAGCGGGTGCGTTTGAATTACACTCCGGCGCACTTGAAAGACTTCGACTCAGAAAACGAATGGCATCGCCTGCATGGACTGGTGGAAGCGGCGGAAGCACGAGCGGATGGGCCTGAGATCACAGAAGAGCTAAAGAAGCAGGCGCTGGGAAAAGAGCATGCGGCCAAGGGGCTCAGCGGACAGGCGCTGGAGAATCAGATCCGCAAGAACAAGGTTCGGTGGCTGAAGAATTATCTTACGGAGGAAGCTACTCGGCGCGCGAATGAGCTGGGTTGGCCGAATACTTATACCTTTACCAAGAGCCTGGCGGAATCGATGATTGCCAAGCATGGCGCGGGGCTGCCGATTGCGATTGTGCGTCCGGCGATTGTTGAGACTTCGGTGACGAAGCCGTTTCGCGGTTGGAATGAGGGGATCAATACTTCGGCATCGCTTTCGTATTTGCTGGGAACCGCATTTCGACAACTGCCCTCGAATGAACGCAAGCGGCTTGACATTATTCCGGTGGATGCGGTGTGCGCTGGAATGACTTTGATTGGTGCGGCACTGGTGGAGCGGCGGCACGATCCGCTGTATCAGCTGGCAACTTCGGTGACAAATCCCTGCGACATGGGACGGTCGATTGAGTTAACTACATTAGGGCATCGGCGGCACTATCGGGCGCAGGAGGGGTTGGAATACTGGCTGCGATTGCGTATGGATGCGATCCCAGTTTCGAAGGAGCGTTATAACCGCATGTCGGCGCCGGCGCAGAAGATGATTATCCAGTCGATACAGCGGGTGATGGCTCCGCTTCCATCGGCGATGAAGAAGCCGCTGGCGAAAACCGAACGCAGCCTTGAGCGCGTGGAAAAATTAGTGGGATTGTTCGAGCCTTTTATTTTGCTCAACGAACATGACTTCGTTGCGGATAATGTGGAGAAGTTGTCGCAGGCGCTGACACCCGAAGAGAGAGAAATTTTCGGATATGACACGGCAAGTCTCGACTGGTGGGAATATTGGATCGACATTCATATCCCGGCATTGCGGCGCTGGACGTATCCGCTGATTGAGGGACGTCCGCTGGAAGCGCGGGAGCCGAGGGTGTTGCAGATGCCGCCTCGGAGCTCGGGGACTTCAGAAACAGGTCCGCTAACGCCTAGAGGCAATGATGGTGGGATGAAGACGGGAACGAACGGAGCAACGTGGCAATTTTCCTGACCGGTGGGACCGGATATATCGGCGCGCATGTTGCCGCCAATCTGCTTGATCAGCATGACGCGACGTTGAATGTGTTGGTGCGTGGGCGCGATCCGCGGGACGCGGAGCTTCGGCTATGGAACGCGCTGCAACTGCACCTGCCGTTTGGCAGGTTCTACGATTATCTGCAAGCGAAGATACGAATTTTTCGTGGTGATCTTACCTCTCCTCAATTTGGACTTGAACCGGGCGACTACGACCGGCTGGTACATACCACGGATTCGGTGATTCACTGCGCGGCTTCGCTGAATCGCAAATCCGAAAAGAGCTGCTTGAATGTGAATCTGCGGGGCACACTTGAAGTGCTGCAACTGGCGCGACGCGCACAGTATTATCACGGGCTGCAACGGTTTTCGAATGTCAGCACGGTGGCCGTGGCAGGGAAGCGCAGTCACGAAATTGTTTCTGAGGATCATTCGATAGAGTGGGAGCGCTCGGATTACGACCCTTATGCGCGGACCAAGAAATTTTGCGAGCACATGGTGCGCGAGATGCTGCCTGATGTGCCGCTGACGATTTTTCGTCCAAGCATTGTATTGGGGGATAGCCGGTATCCGCAGACGACGCAGTTCGATATGGTGCGGTCATTCGTGTTTCTGGCCGGCTTGCCGGTGCTGCCATTTCGTCCGCATGACAAGATTGACATCGTGAATGTGGATTTCGTGGCGGATGCGATTTCGACTTTGCATATGAAGCCGAATCCTGAACATGATGTTTATCATCTTTCTTCGGGCAACGGGGCGCAGACATTTCAGGAATTGACGAAAGCGCTGGCGACGGAGCAGAACAAGCGAGGGCCAGTATTTTTGCCAATTCTCGAAAAGCCGTTCGGCTCCATCGTCAACACGCTGGCGGGTCGCAAAGGGCCAGTGGGGCACGGTGCGGCGCTGATGAAGGTCTTCCTGCCTTATTTGACCTGGAATACGGTGTTCGACAACTCGCGCGTAATCGCGGAGATGGGACGGAAGCCGGTGCCATTTTCGCAATACAGTTTTCCTCTGCTTCGTTTCAGCCGCGAACACAATTTTGCCTATCCCTATCAAGCGTGGCCGGAGAGCACTAAGGCAGGAGGGTCCGCGGCATGATGGATTTTTTTCTGGAAGCATGGGTGTCGGGCATTATTGAAGGCAAGAAAATTCAGTGGATGATGGGCAAACGCAAGCCATGGCAGCCGGGTGAAAGACTCAAGCTGTTGTTTGCGGGCTATAACGGAACTCGGAATACTGGTTCTGATGTGCGCGTGGAAGAGATGTTGCGGCAGATCCGGCGAATTCTTGGGCCGGAAAATGTCGACCTCAGCATGATGACGTTTAATTTTGACCGGTCGCGCGGGTACTTCGAAGGAACTTCGCAGGTGCGACTGCCGGATATTTTCCCTCCGTTTCTTGCGAATGAAGTGCCCAAGCATCACGGCGTAGTGGCGTGTGAAGGTTCGATGTTCAAATCGAAATTCGCGAATGCGCTGGCTACGATGATGATTGGCTCGCTGGGCATTGCGGCGGCGGAAAATAAGTTGTCGGTCGGATACGGCGCCGAGGCGGGACAGATGGATCCGCTGGTCGCGAAGATGTGTGGGCGTTATTGCAAGAATTCACTGGTGATTACACGCAACAATGAATCGCGGAAGATTCTGCGCGAGCTTGGAGTACCCACTGAATTGGGCACAGATACAGCCTGGACATTTGAGCCGCTGGGTGCCGAATATGGGCAAAAGGCGCTTCGCGATGTGGGGTGGGACGGGAAGACGCCGGTGCTGGTGGTGTGCCCGATTAATCCGTTTGAATGGCCGGTGAAGGCTTCGGTGACGAAGGCCGCGCTGCACAGCCTGACTGGCGCGTATAAGGAGAGCCACTATCGCGGTCCGTACTTTCATAATGCAGGGCCGGAGGCAGATCGGGCCTATGAACATTATTTGAGTTCGATTGCGAATGCGGTGGCTGCGTTCCGGCAGAAAAAAAGCGTTTTCACGATCATGGCGGCGACGGAGCGCATGGATGCGCGGGCTTGCCGTCGGATCTCGGAGAAGCTGGGTGGGGTTCCGGTGATGACCTCCGACGATTACAACATGTATCAACTGGTCAGCATTCTGCGGGCGTGCCGGATGATGGTTTCTTCTCGCTACCACGGGATCGTGACTTCGATGCCGGCGCTGGTGGCGTCGGCGGGGATCACGATGGATGAGCGCATACGGAATCTGATGAACGAGCGCGGTCACCAGGAGTTGCTGATGAATGTGGACGATCCCGATCTGGAGGCGCGGACGTTGGCGGCGCTCGAAATTCTAGATCGCGATGGAGAACGCATTGCCGACGGGATTGCGCGAACCGTCGTTCGGAATTTGAAATTGATGGCTCGCATGGGCGTGTATTTCGAAGAAGAAGTGCAGCGGCGCTATCCAGAATTTCCTACACGGCGCGGGGAGTGGAACTGGGAGGATTATCTGCCACCGATGAGTGATGGGCTGAAGCAGTTGGTGGCGGCGTATGGGTAGACTGCGGCGAGAATGCGTTGCTTCGCTCAGGATGACAAGTCGTAAAAATAATTGTAAGAGCCAATGACTTTTCTGGAACAGATTTTTGCGAGTCTGGAGCGTAGCGGCGATACCGTCGTTTTGGAAGAACTGCGCGACGGGCAGCCCGTATCACTTACGGCCCGGCAGTTGTTGGCTCAGGTATTAGTGGCGCGCGCTTATCTGCGACGGCTGCGATTGAAGACGGGCGACCGCTGCGGACTGCTGGCGCATAACTCGATGCAGTGGGTGGCGATGGATCTGGCGCTAATGGCAGAGGGACTGACGGTCGTGCCACTGTATGCGAGGCAAGCGCCGGCTGAACTGGTCGCGATGATGAAGGATTGCTGGCCGTCGGTGATCGCATGCGGGGAGAAGACGCTGGCCGATGCGATTGTCGAGGCGTGGCCGGAGGCGCCACCGCATTTCTGCTTTGAAAATGTCTTCACTTCAACACGCGAACCGGTGGAAAATCCCGCGCTGACGGTTGCAGAAAAAGATGTGGTGACGATCATCTACACCTCGGGCACTTCGGGCGAAGCGAAGGGAGTAATGCTGAACGCGGGTAATGTCGAGTACATGCTGGGATGCACTTCGGGGCGACTCGATCAGCTTATGCGTGGTCACACACGTAGCGGTCCGGGGAAAATTGGCCCGGCTCAGGATGATGTGTTTCATTACTTGCCACTTTGTTTTGCGGGTTCGTGGATCATGATGCTGACCTGCTTGCTGCGCGGCAGCAAACTGACATTGAATACAGACTTGGGCAAGATATCGGGAGAGATGCGGCTGGCAGCGCCTGATTATTTCTTGAATGTTCCCGCGCTTCTTGAGCGTATGCGCAAAGCCGTCGACGAGCAGCTTTGGAAGACAGGCGGATTTCCGTTGAAGGTATATGCGAAGGCCAAGGGTGCGTGGGCGCGTAGACAAGACGGCAAAGGGCGCGCCGGGGACGGGCTCTGGCTTGGACTGGCCAATCGGCTGGTATTTCCTACGATTCGAAAGAAGATGATTGGCGGCAAGCTGCGCGCTTTGATTTGCGGTTCCGCACCGCTGAGCGTGGAGACGCAACAATTTTTCATGATGCTCGGTATTCCGGTTTTGCAAGTGTATGGCCTCACCGAGACAACGGCGATTTGCACTATGGATGATCCGGATGTGCCGGTGATTCCGGGACGCACAGGGCCGGCGATTTCCGGCGTCGAGATGAAAGTTGCGGAGAACGCTGAGATCGTCGTGCGCGGGCCGAATATTTTCCCAGGTTATTGGAATCGTCCGGAAGAAACGGCGAAGGTGCTGCGCGATGGTTGGTTCCATACCGGCGATCAAGGCGAAGTGGACGCGAACGGAAACTGGAAAATTGTTGGGCGGATCAAAAATCTGATAATTCTCGGATCGGGACACAACATCGCGCCCGAGCCGATTGAAGATAAGATTTCGCACGAATTATCGGGCGCCACTCAGGTGGTGGTGGTGGGCAACGGGCGCGGATATCTCGCGGCTCTGATCACGGGCAAGGTGAGCGGCGAGAAAGCACAGGCGGCGCTGGATCTTGTGAACCCGGAGCTTCCCCATTACAAGCAGGTGCGGGCGTTTCATCTGATTGAGGACGCATTTAGCATTGAGAACGGGCTGCTGACGGCGAATGGAAAATTGAAACGCGACTCGATTGCCGAACGCTTTCGCGATGAAATCGACGCGATGTATGAATCCTCGAAAAGCCAGAGCTCGACGGAGAACGCAGCGAAGACGGCATGAACGCATTCAATGGGCAGACACTTTCGTGGCAGATCGTGAATGGGGCGATTGAGCTGGCCTTGCATCGCAATCCATGCAATGAGATCGGGTCGCTTACGCTGGACGAGCTGGAGAAATTTACGACTGCGCTACCCGAGTTGGAAAAGGATGCGCATGCGCTAATTGTTCATTCGACTTTGAAGGCCGGATTTTCCGCGGGCGCGGATTTGCGGGAGCTATTCCAGCGCGGGCAATCGATGGAAAAGAGTGCCGCTCGGCGCGGTGTGCGGGAATTTCTGGAGCGCATTCATTTCGTGATGAATACTTTGGATGCATTGCCGCTGACGACAATTGCTGCCGTGCATGGCGTGACATTTGGCGGCGGATTCGAATTGGCTCTCGTTTGCGACATTATTATTGCAGACCGGATGGCGCGCTTTTGCTTTCCAGAATTGCGGCTGGGGCTCATTCCGGGATTCGGTGGGATTCCGCGGCTGAAGCGGGATTTGGGTAATGCGGTGGTGCGTGATCTGCTGCTTACTGGGCGCAGCTTCAATGTGATGAAGGCGCAGCAGATTGGGCTGGTAAGTCAGATTGCCTCCGAGGGCGAAGCATTGCGGGTTGCTCGCGCGACGGCCAGCCAGGCGGCGAAATTTGAAAAACGGACAGCAGCTGCTGCTAAGGAGTTTGTGAAACCGATTCCGTATGAGGAACTGAAGCGGGAGATTGATATTTTCTGCGAGCTTTATTCGCGTCCGGCTGTTGAAGAGGGTCTGAGGAAGTTTGTGGAGAACGAAGGAGTGCAGCCGTACTTGCCGTAATTGCTATTGGTAATTTGTATCTCTTTTGTATTTTGTATCTCTAAGGACAACACTTTATGTCAGCGCCAACTATCGATCACACTCTTGACGAAATTCTGAACCTTGCGGCTTCGCATTTCAAAGTGCCGCGGGAAAAGCTTACTCCAGACGACGATTTTTTCAAGACGCTCGGGATTGATAGTCTCCAGGCGCTTGATCTGCTGACGCGGATCGAACATCACTTCCACATCGAGTTGCCGGATTATGAATTGCAGGGCGTCTCGGATTTCCGTACGCTGGCGAATCGGATTCAGGCGCGGCTATAGAAGGACTATCCAATCCCCTCTTATTTATGTTCTGTTAAACTCGTGCTTTTGTCCGTGTCTCCGTGGTGAAACTAGAACATTGAATGCTTGATCTCCGCCAATATGCCAGCCTGGGTGCAGCGCTCAAAGACGCGCTGGAGCGCTGGCCCAACGAAACCTGCCTGATTGAAGCCGATCGCGAACGCGAGAAAGTACGGCTTACTTACTCTGATTTTAGGGAAATGGCGAGGCCGCTTTGCCGCGCGCTGGAGGACGCCGATTTTAAGGCGGGCGACCGGGCTGCGATCATCATGACGAATCAGTCGAAGTGGCTGATTTCCGCCTACTCGATTTTTTTCTGCGGCGGCGTGCTGGTTCCGTTGGACTTCAAATTATCTCCCGCGGAACATCTACAGCTATTGGCGCACTCGAAAGCGCGATTTTTGGTTGTTGAATATTATTTGTGGCGAGCGATTACACAGTCACCAGAGTTTCCGAAGTTGACAGCGGAAATTGTGCTGGTGACAGAAGCGCCAGCAGGAGCGGATTTGCGCGGCGCTTATCGCTGGGAAGAATTCCGGAGGAAGGGCGAGCCGCAGTTGGTGGCGCGGCGACGCGAAGACACGGCTTGCATCGTGTATTCGTCCGGGACGGGCGGGCGTCCCAAGGGATGCGTACTGACGCATGACAGTTATCTGGAGCAGTGTGCGGCGCTGACGGCCTGGTATCCATTTTGGCCGGGCGTGCGCTATTTGAGTATTCTGCCGACTAACCATGCGATTGATTTCATGGTGGGATTCATTGGGCCGTTTGTATGTGGAGCTTGCGTGGTGCATTTGCGGACGTTGCGTCCGGAGTTTGTACGCGACGCATTTGTGCGCTATCGCATTACCTATGTGAGCCTGGTGCCAATGGTGCTGAAGAATCTGGAGCGCGGGCTGCGAGCGAAGTTCGATGAACTGAAGCCTCGCAAGCGCTGGATGCTGGACCGCTTGATTGGATTGAACAAAATGTGGACGCGAGGACGTCCGCGTGTGGCGCTCAGCCGGCGCTTGTTGCCGGAAGTCCACAAGGCGTTTGGTGGGGAGTTGCAGGCATTGATTGTTGGCGGGGCATTTACGGATCCGTCGACCATGCAGTTTTTTTATGATCTCGGGATTCCGGTGACATGCGGGTACGGGCTGACGGAGGCTTGCACAGCGGTGACGCTCAACGATCTGAAACCGTTTCGCGCCGATACGGTGGGCAAGCCGCTGCCTGGGAGCGAGGTGCGCGTGTTAAATCCGGATGGCGATGGGATTGGTGAAGTGGCTGTGCGGAGCCGAGCAGTCATGTCGCATTATCTGGATGATCCGGAACTGACGGCGCAGACCATCGTTGAAGGCTGGCTGCTGACGGGAGATCAGGGCCGCTTTGATTTAGATGGGCGCGGGCACCTGCAGCTATTTGGGCGCAAAAAGAACATGATTGTCACCGCCGGCGGGAAGAATATTTATCCCGAAGACATTGAATCAGTGTTTGACGGTTTGCCGGTGAAGGAATACTGCATATTCGCGGCGAATTATCTGTGGCCACAAAAGACGCTTGGCGACGAAATGCTGGTGCTGGTGCTGCGACTCGAACAGAACCAGCAATTCGACGAGCGCTTACGTGAAGAGATTGTGGCGCGAAATCGCCGACTGGCCGATTTCAAACGTGTGGGCGGATATCTGGTGTGGGAGAAAGATTTTCCGAGGACGGCATCGCTGAAGATTAAGCGCGGGGAGTTGGCGGCTGAGATCGGCGCCGGCGTGACGCGGGCGAGAGTGGTAGAAGTCTAAGCATATTTGGCTGAATGCCTGTTTGTTAATGTGAACGAAACTTTTCTGGCCATCATCAATCCGGCGGCGGGCGGCGGGCGTTGTGGCGAGCGAGTTGCCGCGGTTCTTGACCGCTTGCGGGCCGCTGGGATTCCGCTGGAGACGGCGGAGACCGGCGCGCGCGGACACGCTACGCAGATTGCTCGCGAAGCCTATGGGCGCGGCTATCGCAGGTTTCTGGCGGTGGGAGGGGATGGTACATCCTATGAGATCGTCAACGGCTTGTTTCCCGATTCGGGAACGGCTTCGTCGGGGGGCGCGCCGAACGACGAAATCGCAACGCTGGGATTTCTTCCGCTAGGCACGGGTAATTCATTTCTCCGGGATTTTGTGGATGGAGCTTCGAGCAAGGATGGGTTGGAGCACGCAATGCTGGCGCTGGAGGCAAGGCGTTCGCGGCCCTGTGATGTTCTTCGGCTCATTCATAAAGATGGAGCGATCTACTATACGAATCTGCTGAGTGTGGGGTTCACCGCAGATGTGGCCGCGCTGCGGCATCGGCGGTTTCAGGGGCTGGGACAGTTCGGATATTTGCTGTCGATCTTTTTTTGTCTGGCGCGGCTTGATCGACGGCCGTTTCCGGTGCGATTTGACGGTCAGGGAAATTTTGATTCGCGTCCGTGTTTGTTTCTGACATTCAACAACAGCAAGTTTACCGGTGGCACCATGATGATCGCGCCTGATGCGGTGACCGATGACGGATTGATTGAATATGTGCGGTGGGGACCGATTGGGAGACTGGGATTGATCCGGAATTTGGCCACGCTTTATGACGGCACACACACGCGACACCCATTAGCGGAGCGACGGGCGGTTCGGCAGGTTGAGTTCCAACTTGATGGGCCGGTGGATGTGATGGTGGATGGCGAGGTGCTTACGCTGCAGTGCCGCGCGATCGATGTGCTGCCTTCCGCGTTGCGAGTGGTGGTGTGAGACAGGACAAGTCCTCTCTACTCTAATCTTGGAATAATCGTGATATAAAAACTCGTGATATAAGAACTTCATGTCGCAAGAGCGAAGAGAACGGCAAAAAGAGAAACTCGGGATTAAGACCTCCGGCCCGGAATGGGGACGTATCGCAATTTACGCGACGCTTGTCGTGGTTGCGGCGGGACTCGTCTATTACCTGAATAATCGTGCCGAACACAAACATGATGCGTTTGCGCGTTGTTTGAGCGATCGCGGAGTCAAGATGTATGGGGCGTACTGGTGTCCGCATTGTCAGGAGCAAAAGGAAAAATTTGGCGCGTCGTTTGAGTACGCTCCTTACGTGGAGTGCGGCGTAAAAGGCGACGCACACGGCGTCGCGCAGGTCTGTAAAGACGAGAGCATCAAACATTATCCTACCTGGCAGTTTCCGCCACTGGGTGAGCGTGTAGAGCGGGTTTTTACTTTGGAAGAGCTTAGCGACCGGACGGGATGCTCGTTGCCGTGAACCCTTTGACCCGGCGTCTGATGAATGTGGTAGCGATTCTGGCGTTGGCTGGAATTGTGGTGTCGTCGGTCTCGCTGCAACATCATTACGCTACTTCGAAGACGGCATATTGCGATATCGGGGAGGCGTTCAACTGCGATATCGTGAACCGCAGTGTCTATTCATCAGTCTTCGGAATTCCAGTGGCACTGATTGGGATGCTGGGATATGCGGCGCTCGCGGGCCTGGCGACTGTGTATCGCAAGCGACCGGAGACTCCGGCGATGCTGTTTGGCGGTGCCTCGGCGGGACTGGCGTTTGCTTTGTACTTAACCTACATTGAAGGACGCGTACTCGGAGTCTGGTGCATTTTGTGTTTGACTTCGCTGGCGCTGATTACGACGACGACGATTCTGGCAGCGCTGATCTGGTGGAAGCGAGATAGTAGCGAGTAGACAGTCATTAGCGATTTACTTCAGCAACTTACTTTAGGGTTCATTCAACGATTCCCGTCATGCCCCGTCCCACAACTCGAAAACTAAAAGCGAAAGCGGACGTTTCCGCTGCCTTACCGGTTCAGGTCGGCAACGTGTGGCTGCATGAACTCAACAGTCGGGTCTTCGGGAACACTCGGCTGTTACGGGTTTGGCTGCCTCCGGATTACGACGGCTGGGGCGCGAATCGTTATCCCATCCTTTATTTGAATGACGGGCAGAATCTGTTCGATCCGGCTACGGCTTTTGCGGGAGTCCATTGGCAGGTGGGCGAGACGGCGACGCGGTTGATCGCTGAACAGAAAATTCGGCCGCTGATTATTGTTGGGATCGACAACACAAAAAACCGGGCCTCCGAATATATTCCATATCGATCGAGAGATCCAAGAGTTGTGAGCGCGAAGGGAAAGTGCTATCCAGAGTTTCTACAGAGTGAAGTGATGCCGTTGATTGAAGGGCGTTATTCGGTGTTGAGAGGACCGGAGAATACGGGGCTGGGCGGTTCGTCTCTCGGCGGTCTAATCACCTTATATACACAACTGGCGGCCCCGGGAGTGTTTGGGCGGGCGCTGATCGAAAGTCCTTCGCTGTTTGTGGCGAACCGAAAAATCCTGGAAGAGAGCCGTCGATTCCGCGATTGGCCCGCGCGCACATATCTAGGAGTGGGCACGCGCGAAGTGGGAGACGTGGAGAAAGATGCGAAGGTTGTCGCGGACGTCCGCGAACTGGAAGCAATTATGCGCGAGGCTGGGTTGGACGAGCGGCGATTGAAGGTCCACATCGCAGAGGGTGCTACGCACAGTGAAACGGCCTGGGCGGTGCGGTTTCCTGAGGCTCTGGAGTTTCTTTATAAAGTTTGATGGGCCGAGCTGCGCTCGGCCTTGGACCCTTCGGCTTCGCTCAGGGCAGGTTCACGAGGGCGCCGTCACCACACAATCTTAGAATTCTACTTTGTGATTACGCCGCAGGCTATGCGGTCGCCCGAGTTTCCCGCAGGATCGGTTTTTTGGTCGTCGGCTTTGGCGTGGATTACTAGCGATGTGCCTCCGTTGCTGAATATGGAGTGGCTACCCTCGCTCCAGGTCACGTCTTTGTCCTCCCACTTGAAGTGCGCTTTGCCGTTCGCGTCAACCGTGAAGTTGGGATTGTCGCCGGCGTGGTGGCCTTCGGGATTTTCCAATCCATGCTTTTTGCTATCGGGATTGAAATGCGGGCCTGCGGACTTAAAGTCAGGCGCCTCACACTTTGCGTTCTGATGAAAATGGATAGCGTGTTCGCCGGGAGGCAGATTCTCGATGTTGACTTCGATGCCGACGCCTGGGCCGGACTCCCAGAGAATTGCGCTGCCCGCTATCTTGCCTTGAGCATCCTTGAGTTGAACTAGCATTTTGGCCGAACTGGCTGACACGAGTGCGACCACCAGCAGAGCGAGGGAGAACAATCGACTGGTTTTCATGGAAGGGATTATAGCGAAAGTTGGAGCGACTGCTCCAGCGTTCGGCGCATTAACCTTGGGTTCATAGAGTCCCCGTTAGCTTACGAGAGTCTGCATTAGCGCGGGTCTGGCGTAGAACGCGGGGCAATGTGACAATAGATAAATGCAAAGATCTCTCACTACAGCGCTACTATTGGCCGCAGCGACGATGCTGGCTGGAGATGGCTATGCCCAGCAGACTCCAACAAGCACTCCGCCGGCAACGACTTCAACGGCTCCTGCAGCCACAACTCCGAAGGCTCCAGTAAAGAAGACCGGAACGGCCACAAAAAGCGCGCCAGCTCCGCTGACAACGCGAAAACAAAAGTTCAGCTACGCGCTCGGAATGGACATTGGCACCAAGGTTGGGGGCAGCCTGAAACAGCAGTCGGTAGAGGTGGATCCGGCTCTCGTATCTCAGGGATTGAAGGATGCCATGGCGGGGAGCAAGACGCGGCTGACACAGGACGAGGCGCAGGCTGTGCTCAAGGAAGTGCAGACCGAGGTTGGCAAACAGAGGCAGGAAAAAATGGCGGCAGCTGCAGCTAAGAATAAGACCGAAGGCGACACATTCCTGGCAGCGAACAAGGGCAAACAGGGCGTGGTTACATTGCCAAGCGGATTGCAGTATAAGATTTTGACGGCCGGTACCGGTCCGAAGCCTGCCGCCACCGATACAGTCGTTTGCAACTACCGGGGCACGCTCATCGATGGCAAGGAATTTGACAGCTCGTATAAGCGTGGACAACCGGCGACGTTTGGAGTGAGTCAGGTAATCAAAGGCTGGACAGAAGCTCTGCAGCTCATGCCGGTAGGATCGAAGTGGCAGCTTTTCATCCCTTCGACTCTGGCTTACGGCGAGCGTGGTGCGGGCGCTGACATCGGTCCCGATTCGACGCTGATCTTTGAGGTCGAACTGCTCTCCATTCAGGATAAATCGAAAGACGAAAAGAAGGACGACAAGGGTGCAGAAAAGAAGTGATTGAACGAAGTAATTGAACTTTGTCCGGTGGAGCGTAGGGCGTGCGCCCGTTGCTCCACCGGATACTACCTCACAAAAATCTCATCGTTCTATCTTCGCTCCATCTTCCGTAAACATCTCACTTCCGTACACATTACGCTCCCAAATACTCCACCCGGACATAGGTTCCAAGCCTGACGTTATGGGCGAGATACCAGACATTTTAGAGATGCGACTTGCCGGACGCTAGCCCGGCTCTCCAGCGATGCCTTTCTATTCGTAGCGAAGGGCTTCGATCGGGTCAAGACGGGAGGCGCGGATGGCAGGTACCATGCCACTGATCAGTCCGACGACGCTAAGAATGAGGACGGCGACGAACAAGGTGAGGGGGTTGATCATCAGGCGGATATCGGCGGCTTCGGCGTGCTTGGCCACGGCGCTGTACAGCGTAAGTCTGCCGACGGAAAAAGCAACGACATATGCCAGGATAATGCCGAAGAGTCCACCGATGAAGGTAATGGTGAGAGCCTCAGCGAGGAATTGCAAAAAGATGTGGCGGCGCCGAGCGCCGAGCGCCTTCTCCACGCCGATTTCGCGGGTACGTTGAGTGACGGAAACGAGCATGATATTCATCAAACCCACGCCTCCGATGCCCAGAGTAAGGGTGCCGATGAACGCGAGAAGGATTTTCAAACCGATAGTGATGATCTCGAACTGGTGCACCTGCACCATGAGATTCGCGATATACAGGGCGCGACGGTCGGTGGGATTGAACTTGTGTTGAGCACCCAGGATATAGCGCACGGATTGCTCGATCCGTAGATAGTCGTTGGTTTCGTAATTGAACCAGATAGTGTCGAGATAGTGGGTATCCTTAACATCGTTCATGGTCGTGAAGGGGATATAGACGACACGATTAATATCGTCGTCGCCGGCTTGCATCTTTGGGCCAAGGACTCCGATGACCTCAAAGCTGATGCCGTTGATGCGGATGTGCTCACCCAACGCGTTGCGCCCGGAAAAGAGTTTGTCTTTGGTTTCAGAACCGATAACGGCGACGCGCGCTCGCTGGATCTGGTCCTCGGGATTGTAGAATCGCCCCTGCGCGAGGCCCAGAGCGCGGATGCCGAAAGTGTTGGGATATTCACCGTTTACGCCCATGGTAAAAGATCGAGCGTCGTACTGTATGGTTACATCCTTGTTGCAACTCGGCGTAATGTGGGTGATTTGCGGGATGTTGGTAGTGAGCAGATCGACGTCGTCCAGGGTGAGGCGGGTTAGGGCTCCGGCTTTCTCTCCACCGGCCTGCATGGAGGAGCGTCCGGGAATCACAATCATCATCTTGGTGCCGAAGTTGGCGAAGATGCTGGCGCAAGCGCGTCCAAAGCCGTCGCCGTAAGCTAGAAGCATGACAACCGTGGCGATACCCCAAGCCATGCCGAGCATGGTGAGTGCGGTGCGGCGCCGGTTGTGGCGCATCGCTTCGTAGGATTCCTGGAGCAGGTCTCTAATCATTTGTAATTTGCGATTTGAAATGTTTCGGTTTCATGCTTGTTTGGCTGCGACATCAAAAGTCGATCTGGTAATTTGGTAGACGAAATTCTCTCGACCGCCTCCGTCGATCCTTGATCCCACACGAAGTCCGCCTATTTTCTCCACAGCTTTCTGAGAGCGCAGATTCTGCGGACCAACGAGAAGGATAACGCTGGACGCAAATTTGAAGGCGTGGCCCAGCATGAGCTGTTTCATCTCCCCGTTGTAGGCGCCGCCCCAGTAAGACCTGGCCAAAAACGTCCAACCGATTTCCATCTCGCTTTTTTCTTTGTCGTACCACTGGAACCGCGACGACCCGATGACTCGGCCATTCTTGGAATCGATGGCGATCAACGCTCCACCGGATTCCAAGCCCTCACGAAAAAATATCTCAAAGACGTCTTTCTTGTAACGATCATTAGCCGGATGCTGTTCCCAGATAAGCGGGTCTGATGCTACGGCGTAAAGGTCATTAAAATCTTCTGGCCGAAGCGGCCTGAGTTCGAGCAGCATGCCTTTCAAAATGGGTTGGAGATCAAAGGACATTATTCCTGCCTCAAGGCCTCGACCGGCTCCAGGTGCGCTGCCTTGCGGGCCGGATAGAGACCGGCTGCGACTCCAGCGAAAGTGAGGCCAGCAATCGCAACCACTGCGGTTTTTAGAACAAGCCGCGGCGGATCGAAGCCTCCGGGACCGTTGTAATTGCGGAATAGGGCCATCAAACCACCAACTACAGCCATGCCGACGAGCCCGCTGCCCAGGGTGAGCAGAATGCCTTCGGCGAAAAATTGCAGCATGATACTCCGATTGGTGGCGCCCAAAGCCTTACGCAAGCCGATTTCGCGGGTGCGTTCAGTGACCGAAATAAGCATGATATTGATCACGCCGATGGCGCCCAGGGCGAGAGTGACCAGGCCAACTGTGCCGAGGAATTCGTTCATCGCGTCGAAAATCGTGCCCATCATTTGCGCCTGCTTGACCGTGTCCCAGCCTTCGAAAGCGTCTTCATCGCGATAGTCGAAACCGTGGTTGCGAGCGATCACGCGATGAGCCTCATCTAACGCGAGTTCGTGTTCGTCGGGGACGAAAGGCTGAAAGTTGACCGAAGAAATGGCGTCGAACCCCTCCTCGCCTTTCAGCGGGAAATCGCTGCGCATGACCTGGAAAGGAATATAGGCGCGAGTGTTGGTGGAATTTTCGTCGCCGCGGCCGACACGTTTCAGGGTGCCAACGACTTCGAAGCGATGATCATTGAGCAGAATGAACGAGCCCACCGCAGGACGTCCCGGAAAAAGGTTGCGTGTCATCTCGTCGCCAAGGACGACGACGTCGCGTTTCTGAGTTTCGTCGAGATCGTTGAGCCAGCGTCCTTGTTTGACCGGGAGGAAACGGATTCCGTTGTACTGGGGTTCGGCGCCGGTGAGTTGTCCGCTGGCGCTGGCAAACTCGCTGACGGCATGTACATCGCTGGTGGCAAGAACCGGGGTGATGGCGCGAATGTGCGGAGATTCTTTGCGAATGTCGAGGTAGTCCTGGTAGGTGAGCCGATACTCGCGAGCCGAATTAATGCTGCCCTGAACGACCGGGGCGCGGCCGGGGAAGATCATCATGATGTTTTCCCCAATCTCCGAGAGGTTGCGCTTGTTGCCGCTTCGGAAGCCTTCGCCTAAGCCGACCAATAAGAGCAGGGAACCGACTCCCCAGGCGATGCCAAACATGGTGAGGAACGAACGCAGTTTATGCGCCCAAAGGGTGCCAAAAATCTGCGCGAATACGTCGATCACCATTTGCATGCAATTTGATAACTCGCGATCAGGATGGTAGCGGTTGGCCTTTGGCTCCGGCTGTCAGCCGTCTATTCCAGAAACCTGGAGTTTTCCTTTACCTAGGATAGCAAGCCGCGCGGCTGGGGTATATCGCCAAGTCTGGTCACCTTATGAACAGTTTCTTACGAGAACGGTTTCACGTGCTTCTACCCGCGTAAGGTGGCAACTTGCTTCTCGACCAATATGGTCCCAGGGAACCTCTGAGTTCCCACTCTGGGCTTTGATCGCCGTATTACGTGGCCTTCGCGTGATTTCGGAAACTTCGATTGGCTTTGGATTGTTCGAATTGAGCTTGCATCGGTTGTGAAAAAGCGAGGGGCTGCGTGGCCACCAGAATGCTTATCTGTAGTTCGTCCACGTTTGCAGAGGGCATCTTCGCAGCGGCCATCGCAGGAATGAGTATTATGAAAAAAGTCGCAATTTGCATTTTATTCTGGGCTGCGCAACTGCTCGCGCAACAGTATGTAACCGGCGGAGCGCCGGTAGGCAATCGACCGGCTGCTGCGGCCGTCATTCCGGTTTTTGAAGCGAGCGTCGGCTATACCTACCTTGTGCTGAATACGCCATCCCATGAAGGCGTAGGCCTAAGCGGAGTGGATGCCAACGGTTTTATCGATTTCACTGCGCGCTGGGGACTAATGGTGGATTCGAGCTATGCGCGCGTCGGCGACGTGCTGGGAACGGGACACAGCGGCAACGTTTTGAGCCTTCTGACCGGTCCCGTGTTTTATCCCCTGGAAAATAGAAACAATAGGATCTTTGTCCACGCCTTGGCTGGCATCGGTTTGGTGAACAGCGCAGTTCCCGTCGAAGGAAGCTACTATCTGGGCGGAACAATGACGCGATTCTCTTACGCGCTTGGTGGAGGGCTGGAGCGTACCGTAGTCGGGCCGCTCGCCATCCGTACGAGCGCCGATTATTTGCGGACCACTTTTGCCAACTCGACCGCGGCGATGAAGTCCCAGAACAATCTCCGTATCGTAACGGGCATCGTCTACCGTTTTGGAAGTCGCTAGATGGAAGGGAAGAGATAGAAGGAAGACCGCGTTCATTCTCATCGGGACCCAGAGTCACGCATCCCGTTTGTCGGCGCTCTGCAATTTTTGAATGTGCTATGCCGCCTGCACCTATCCGTTTCAGGCATAAGGATTTTTACTGCCTTAAAGTTCTAGCCTCTCGGGTCGATAAGGCAAGAAGTAGGCGGAATGAGGAAGAAGCAACAGCCATTCCCATTACGCAGAATGAGCGCTTTCTCATGAGCATACGTGCCCTGATCGTAGATGATTCCTCGGTTATGCGGAAGATTGTAGAACGTTCGCTACGGCAGGCGGGCATTGACCTGTCTCAGGTTTTCGAGGCGGGAAACGGGGCCGATGCGCTGGGTGTACTCAAGGATCAAGCTGTCGACCTGATCCTCTGTGACATCAATATGCCAGTCATGGACGGGCTGGAGTTTATCAAACAGCTCCCCGCGGTGCCGAACGCAAAAGACGTGCCGGTAGTTATGATCACGACCGAAGGGAGTGAGGCTCATGTGGTGCAGGCGTTGTCCTGCGGTGCGCGTGGCTATATCCGCAAACCATTTACCCCAGATCAGGTGAAGGAGCATGTGGTCCCCGTGCTGGGCGGCAAGTCATGAAATCGGCGAATGAGTTGCACGTAGCGACTAGTGCGCACGCAGACTGGCTCCCGCTTATCGACGTAGCAACGCGAGAGGTCTTCGAGCTCATGCTGAGCTCGCAACTGACCGTGCCGGCAACAGTGGAAGACACAACTATGGATGTTACTGCCATGGTCGGATTGGCGGGGCAACTGTGTGGAGTGCTGAGTGTCCGTTGTGGTGTGAAGGCGGCTACGCTTATGGCTTCGAAGATGCTAGGGGTCGCCGTCGACAAGGTCGGCGCTGACATGCCGGATGCGCTCGGCGAAGTCTGTAACATGGTGGCGGGCAACTTCAAGAATAAGATTGCCGGCCTGGCAGAAGGCTGCATGTTATCCCCACCCACTGTAATTACCGGGAACGACTACAGCCTGCACTCCCAGGCAGATTCGCCCGGCCTGCAAGTCAGCTTGCTTTTCGAAGGCATGCTCATGGTAATTACTCTTCAGGTCCAGAGCTAATTATTGGCTCGCTTATGGATCCGCTAGTTGATCTCGCTTACTGACCTCGCTGGTTGTTCTCGATCGAGCCGGACATTTCAATACAGCATGCAACGGGGAAGACATTACTGCAGGCCACATTTCGCTTTGCGGATGCTTCGTGCACAGGACCAAGGAACAGCATCGTGTGGATTCTTCAAATAACGGTCCTTCGCGGCTGAGGTTATTCCTGGACTGAACTGTGCGCGCCAGCTAGGGCACCGCTGTCAGGTACGAGTCGGTGACGACCCGAATACCATCGCCACCATGGTCTGGACTTCCTCGACCGCTTCGTCGAGTTCAAAAGTGAATCGCACCAGGTCCACGCCGTCCAGATCGTGATGTTCGTTCAAGAGGATGGTCCATGCCGGGTCGGAGATCAAATCTATCTTGCTCCGTTCATAGTATCCATAGCCCAAGCTGCGCATGCGGCAGAGAAGGTCGCTCAGGTGCACCAGTGCCACTAACGGCCGCGCCTTTTGGCTGTGCTCAATGGCATGATGATGCGCGATTACCTCGATGATGTCGTCAGCGAACTTCCATTTTTCAGCCAGGGCCTGGCCGGTCTCGCAGTGCGTGAACCCCACGGTGGCTTGTTCCGCCACGTCGAGCGGAATCCCCTCCTGGTTGGCACACTCCATCGCTGCGGTGAATTCCTTGGGAAAGGTCAGGCAGTTCACCATAAACCCTATGTCGTGCAGAAGCCCGGCCATGTAAGCTTTTTCATGATCGGCGGCAGCTAGCTTCTCGCTGAATTTCCGGCACACCAGGGCGCACCCGAGTGAATGTCGCCAAAATATGGCCGGATCGAGCGCCGACTTTTTTACTGGGAAGGCCTGTCCCAGACAGCAAGTGAGGAGAATGGTTTCGACGCGACGCAGACCTAGGCTGATCACCGCTCCCTTGATGGACTTGGGCGATTGCGCCAGGCCGAATATGGGAGAGCCAGCCACACGCAGGCATTGTGCGGCAATGGTGTTGTCGTAAGACACCAGACGCACTACTTCGTCCAGCTTCACGTCTTCTACGGAATTGTTCAACATCTTCAGTAAGGGTAAAAAGACAGCGGGGATGGCGGGCATGGTTTCGATTTGCTGTACGCGCTCCCGAATTCTTGCGGTATAGGATGTGGTCATAATTTGCCACTGCTCAAGGATGGTTTCCAATACGCAATGGATCCGGGAAAGTGGACGAGGTGGAACTTGTCATTCAATTTCATTAAAGATTCCGAGGTCCCGAGGAAGAAATAGCCGCCAAAATTAAGGTTGCTGAAGAAATGGTCGATCACCTTCGACTTCGAGGAGCCATCAAAATAGATCAGCACGTTGCAGCAGAAAATCAGATCCATACCCTTCATGAAAAGCATCTTCGAGTCCTCTTGCAGGTTGAGACGGCTGAAGGTGATCAGCTGTTTCACTTCGGGGCGTACCTGGAGTTTTTTCTCGTCAACCGTCAAAAAATATTTTCGTTTGTAGAGATCGCTGGTGTTGCGCAGCGCGTAGTCACCGTAGATGCCGGCCTTAGCGGTTTCCACGGAGCGATCATTGAGGTCTGTAGCGAGAATCTCCACCTTCCAGTCCTTTAATAAGCGGTCGCTCTCTTCGAGCATGTTCATCGCCAAGGTGTAGGATTCTTCGCCGGTAGAGCAGCCAGCACTCCAGATGCGCAGTCGTTTCGTGATCTGCTTGGATTTTTCCGCCACGATTTCCGGCAGGATCACTTTCCGCAGTGCATCGAGCTGGGGCTGGCTGCGAAACAGACAAGTTTCGCCAATGGTTATTTCGTTCAGCAGTTCCCTGAGTTCAGCATCGCGGAAAGGCGCCGCAGTGAGGCGGTCCCAATACTCGCGTGGGTTCCGTACGCCCAATTGCTTCATTCGTCGTGTGCAGCCGTCGGCCAGAAGATAAAGTTTTTCCTCCGCCTTATAGATACCGGAAATCTTGTAGACCAAGTCACGGATTTGCCGGTAAACGGGATCAATGGCTTCGCTGCTCTTAGTGAGCGGAGACGGCGCCGGAGCGGTGGTGGGTGCAATTGTCATTTTGCGGGTTGCTCCAAAGTGGAATAGCTCTTCTCCTCAATGTGGGTTCGAGGAACGCGGCTCTGCAGCACGCGACGCGTGATCTCCGTCGCTAGATGATCGAGCGGATAAGCCCCGTCGCAAAATCCCGAAGCATGAACCAGCCCGGGCATTCCCCAGACCACGGATGAAGCCTCATCCTGTACAATGACATCTCCGCCCGCGTCGCGAATGCATTGCGATCCAAGCGCACCATCCGCACCCATGCCGGTCATTACCACTCCCAGAACGTTCGCGCCATAAGCGACCGCCACCGAGCGAAAGAGCACATCGACTGCTGGCCGGCAGGAATTCTCCGGAGGCCCCTGATTCAAGTTCAGACGCCACTCCATGCCCGCTCGTATCACCTTCATATGGAAATCCCCCGGCGCGATCCAGGCGTGCCCCGGAGAGAGAACCGCACCAGCACTGCCTTCTTCCACAGGAATAGCGGAACGACTGGAAAGCCGTTCCGCCAGCAGACGAGTAAAAATGGGCGGCATGTGTTGCACGATCACAATCGGGACAGGGAAATCTTTCGGGATATGCGGCACAACTTCCGCCAGAGCGTTTGGTCCGCCGGTCGAAGTACCAATGGCCACTATGTCGATGGGTGGGCTGGAGCGGTATCGAATTCTCAGTGCCGGACGCGATCCGGGGATCGGCAGGAGTTTCAAAGGAACCGCGACACCGCAGAGCGCTTTGATCTTGGGGATTAGTTCAGTTCGAATCCGTTCGATCGCAACCGCAGGGCTGCCAGAATTACTCGGTTTACTGGCGTAGTCCGACGCTCCAAGCGCCAACGCCTCGATAGTCGCCGCCGTCCCGCGTTCGGTGAGCGTGCTGAACATGATGACGGGCAATTTGGGATATAACTTGCGCAACTCCGCCAGCGTCTCCAAGCCGTCCATCACCGGCATTTCGACGTCGAGCGTAATCAGGTCGGGTTTGAGCAGTGAAATCTTCGCCAGCGCGATGCGTCCGTCGCTGGCCACGCCGACTACCTCTAGCGCGCGGTCTGCCGACAAGGTGTCCGAGAGCAACCTGCGAATCACCACCGAATCATCCACTATCAGAATGCGAATAGGAGCCATAGTAAATCGTGTCGATCCGTTCTTGATCCAACAATTAGCCGGGAATCCGAACGCCGGAAACTCGGATGAAAAATATTCAGGGCGCAAAGATGTCCTGTCGGCCGAGGTTGCGAAGAACTTAGGAGCCAGCGTGTGCCGCCATGCTGTAAGTTGGAGCTCCGAGATCCTCGTCGCCGCGGACATTGTCGCCAGCGTTGATCCTGAATTGCTCAACCAGGCGACGGAGTTTGGTCGAGGTTTCGACCAGTTGCTGCGAGGCTTTTTGAGTGTCAGTGGCGCCGCGTGTGGTGCCCTGGGCGGCTTCTGCCACGCCTCCGATGTTGCTGGTAATCTCGCCGCTGCCGTGCGCCGCTTCGCTCACGTTGCGTGACATCTCGTTGGTCGTCGCATTCTGTTCTTCCACGGCCGTGGCAATCGTGCTCGAGATGTCGTTGATCTGGTTGATGACACCGGAGATCGATGCGATGGCGTCCACGGCGGCCTTGGTGTCAGTCTGAATGGCTTCGATCTTGCGGCTGATGTCCTCGGTAGCTTTGGCGGTTTCCTTAGCCAGTTCTTTCACTTCGTTCGCCACGACCGCAAAACCTTTGCCGGCTTCTCCGGCGCGCGCGGCCTCGATGGTGGCGTTCAAGGCGAGAAGGTTGGTTTGCTGCGCAATCGAAGTGATGACCTTGATCACCTGTCCGATTTCGGTGGAGGAATCGCCCAGCTTGGATACCGTGGCAGTAGTGGTCTCGGCGACCTTGACAGCGGCGGTAGCGACCTTGGCAGCCTCGGTGGCGTTCTTGGCAATTTCCTTGATGCTGGCGCCCATCTCTTCGGCACCGGTGGCGACGGTCTGAAGATTCTGGCTGACTGCTTGTGCGGCCTTTGAAACGACATCGGCCTGAGCCGAGGTTTCTTCGGAGTTGGCGGTGATCTGCTGGCTGGTGCTGTTTAATTCCTCGCTGGCGCTGGCCACCTGCATGGCGTTTTCGGCGATGGCAAGGATGATGCGTTTTAGGCTGCCGCTCATCTTGTTGATGGCGGTGGTCAAGTCGCCGAGTTCGTCCCGGCTGCGGACCTTCAGATCATCACGAGTCAAGTCGCCGGCTGCGATGGCCTCGGCCTGGACGAGGACGGACTGCGTTGCGCCGGCAATGCCGCGGCTCA
>Ga0209169_10000080_pt1 | contig 53275 bp, 47 predicted proteins | sample HubBroMetageWRM4_FD_188346 | JGI IMG/M metagenome (GOLD analysis project Ga0209169, IMG submission 188346) | Warmed soil microbial communities from the Hubbard Brook experimental Forest, New Hampshire - Hubbard Brook CCASE Soil Metagenome WRM 4... | ecosystem: Environmental > Terrestrial > Soil...
GGCTGGAAAGCGAACTGTCGTCGCTTACGGGTTTTGGATCTTCATCCTCAGCGACATGGTGATGTTCTCGGCGCTGTTCGCGACCTACGCGGTGTTGTCGGGGAATACTGCCGGTGGACCGACCGGAGCCGAGCTGTTCAACCTCCGCAACGTCTTCATCGAGACGGTTTGTCTGTTGTTGTCGAGCTATACCTGCGGGCTGGGAGCGCTATCTGCTGAAAGGCGGCAGCCAGGGCGTTTCTTCGTCTTCGCGGCTCTCACGTTCGTGCTCGGCGCGGCGTTTCTTATCATCGAGGCTACCGAATTTGCCCGCATGGTGCAGATCGGCGCCGGACCCTCGCGCAGCGGCTTTCTCTCCGCCTTCTTTGCTTTGGTCGGCATGCACGGCGCCCACGTTACCAGCGGCTTGCTCGCGCTGATCTATCTCGCCGCTCAAGTCATCGTTAAAGGCCTGCAACCGGCTGTGTTGCGGCGCCTGTTGTGCTGGAGCCTGTTCTGGCATGCGCTGGACATCGTCTGGGTCGGGGTATTCACGCTGGTCTATTTGATGGGAGTGCACCATTGAGTGACAATTATGAGGAAGTGTTCGGCGAAAGGGCGCCGGGCCTCGAAGAGCACGACCCAACCGCTGGTTATCTGTCGTATACAATAGGCTTCGCGCTGGCCATTGTCGCGACGTTAGCCTCCTTCATTGTCGCGCAGACGAATTTAATCTGGGCGCCCGGCGTTCCGGTCGGCTTGATTGTGCTCGCCTTGGCGCAGATCGGCGTGCACCTCGTCTTCTTTATTCATCTCGGCAGCGATCGCGACAGCACCAATAATATTCTGGCGCTCGCCTTCGGCATGCTGATCGTTCTTCTGATTATTGCGGGCTCAGTCTGGATCGTAAGCAACCTCAACAGCAACATGATGCCGATGTGATCGCCGGCACGGCCGTGTTGCGGTGGAAGCGGGCAGGGTGGTGGTCGCCGCAGCTCACGGATTATCCGGGGTCGGCGCGCTGATCAAAATTCCACGTCGAGTTCTTCGAGCTCGTCGGGCTCGAGTTTCGCGGCGGCGATCCATTCCTGCATCAGCGGCAGCGCCATGATGGTGCGGCAATACGCGGCCGAGGGCTCATCGAGCGCGACGTCGTAGGTGACGAACCGCGCGCATACCGGCGCGTACATGGCGTCGGCCGCGCACGGCTTTGCGCCGAACAGATAAGGCCCGCCATATTGCTGCAAGCATTCGCGCCAGATTGCGGTGACACGCTCGATATCGCCGCGCGCGCCGGCCCAGGCTTTGAAGCCGGGAAAATGCGCCTTGAGATTCATCGGCAGCGCCGAACGCAGATTGGCGAAGCCTGAATGCATTTCGCCGCAGATGGCGCGGCAATGCGCGCGCTGCGCGCGGTCGGGAGGCAGCAGGCCGGCTTCCGGTTTGATCTCGTGCAGGTATTGCGCGATCGCGAGCGTATCCCAAACCTTGATGCCCTCGTGGGACAGGCAGGGCACCAGAAACGACGGCGACAGCAGCAGCAATTCCGCCCGCGTCGAGGGGTCGTCGGCGCCGACATGCTGCTCCTCGAAATCAAGCCCGGCCATTTTGCAGAGCAACCAACCCCGCAACGACCAGGAGCCGTAGTTTTTGCTGGCGATCGTCAATGTGGTCGCGGTCATGCCTGCGCTCGTCTTCAAAGGTGATGTAAACTCAATAACTTAATGGTTGCTCGGAGGCCGCTGATCACGACTTTCCAGCCCGCTTGCGCCACCCAAATCCCGGTGTGCAAACATGTTCACAATTTTGTCGCAGCGCAACAAAAAATGCACTAGCCTTCTCTGGTGGGGTCGAGGGACAAGCCGCGCCAGGCGGCCCGCGGCACCCGTGGATAACGGATGCTCTACCTCGCCTATCAAGCCCAATCCGATTTGATCACGCCAGCGAAAGCGTGGGCGACGCTGGCGCTCGCCGCCGGGCATCAGCCGCTGCTCGCGGAACAGCCGGCGGTGCGCAACCTGACCGCGGCCTATGAGTTGATCGCGCGGGTGGGGCTCACACATACGCGCCCGCCGTTCGGCATTCGCTCGGTGAATGTCGGTAACCGCGAAGTCGAAGTGCACGAAGAGGCGGCATATCGGACTCCGTTCGGCACGCTGCTTCATTTCAAGAAGGATGTTGCGGTGACGCAGCCGCGAGTGCTGCTGGTGGCGCCGCTGTCCGGCCATTTCGCCACGCTGTTGCGCGCCACGGTACGGACCATGCTGCCCGAGCACGACGTCTTTATGACGGACTGGCATAACGCGCGGGACGTTCCGCTGATCGCCGGACGTTTTGGCGTCGACGAATATGTCGAGCACCTGATCAAGTTCATGGAGGTGATCGGACCCGGCGGCCACGTGCTGGCGGTGTGCCAGCCTTGCGTCGCCGTCCTCTCGGCCGTCGCCCTGATGGCGCAGGCCGGCAATGCAGCGACGCCGCGCTCAATGACGCTGATGGCCGGGCCGATCGACTGCCGGGTCAATCCGACCAAGGTCAACGAACTCGCCAACAAGCGCGATATCGGCTGGTTCGAGCGGTCGCTGACCGCTTCGGTGCCGGTGCGTTATGCCGGCGCCTTCCGCCGGGTCTATCCGGGCTTCGTGCAGCTTGCCGCGTTCATGAGCATGAACATCGAACGCCACGTGAAGGCGCACCAGGAGCTGTTTGAGAACTTAAAGAACGGCGACAAGGAGAAAGCGGCGACGACCAAAGCGTTCTATGACGAATATTTTGCCGTTCTCGATCTCGCCGCGGAGTTTTATCTCGAAACGGTGCGGCTGATCTTCCAGGAATACGCGCTTCCGCTCGGCAAGCTTGAGTGGCGCGGGCAAAAGATCGAGCCCGCCGCGATCCGCCGCACCATGCTGCTCACGGTCGAGGGCGAGCGCGATGATATTTGCGCGGTTGGCCAGACGGTCGCCGCGCATGACCTCTGTACCGGGCTTCGGCCCTACCTCAAGCGGCATCACATGCAGGCCGGCGTCGGCCATTACGGCGTGTTTTCCGGCAAGCGCTGGGAGAATCAGGTCTATCCGCTGGTTAAGAACGTGATCCTGTCGAGCGACTGAGGCGGCCGCTGGCTGCGTCCGTTTTAACCCCCTCAGCCCTAAACCTAATTCGCGCGGATTCCGGCGTTGACGCATTCTTAGCGCTGGATCAGCATAGGGACGCTTTGTAGTGCACCAATTGCCCCAAATTATCGAAAAAAAAGCGACAACGGCTCCGGTGGCTGGCTTGTCAGCCTTCTGAATTAGGAGACGAAGCGATGGCCTCCATCATCACGCCCAGCGAAGTGCCGAATTATGTGCCCGGCGCGGTAACGGCGGCGAGCGACAACCTGGGCTGGAATGGAGTTTGGCTGCGCGGCTATCGCTATGGCGCCTTGGACGTCGTCGTGCCGCCGGTGAGCGACTTCACGATCGTCTCTTACCTCCGAGGCGCCACGCTCATGGAGCGGCGGTGCGAAGGCGCATGGACGAGGACCTATTGCGGGCCTGGCGATGTTTCGCTGCTGACCAGGTCGCAGCGCTCGCATTGGCATTGGACCGAGGAAATCGACGTCAGCCACGTCTACCTGAGTGAAAGCCTGGTGTCTGGAATCTGTGCCGAGGTGACCGATCGGAGCATTGCTGATGTCCGTTTGCAGGATGTCGTAAAGACGCACGATCCGATCGTGACGGCGACAGTGGCCGCTATCACCGGTGAGGCGCGGCAGCAGGCATTGGGTGGCGGCTTGTACGTGGAGGCAGCGGCGACGCAGCTCGTCGTGCACCTTTTACGCAAATACGCGCGGGTCACGTTCCGCGAGCGGACCGGTGAAGGCAGGCTGTCGCCGGCACAGGTCCGGCGGATGACGGACTATATCGAGAGCAGACTGCACGAACAGCTCAGCCTCGAAACTCTTGCCGCTGTGGCCGGAATGGGTGTTTGGACTTTCACCCGCCACTTCCGCGAATCCTTTGGCCGAACTCCGCACGCTTACATTATCGAGCGGCGCATCGATCGGGCCCGACGTCTGTTGGTAGAGGGGAGCTTGCCGATCAAGGAGGTCGCGTCGGTTTGTGGCTTTGCCGATCAAGCGCACATGACCCGCCTATTCCGAGCGCACCTGCACACGACGCCTGCAACATTGCGCGGCTGACGCGCACCATTTTTTTCAAGAGTTTGCCCGTTTAATTCAAGACAAATCCGTCGCTGAAGTTTCAGAATCCCGAAGTGGATAGACGCAATATTTTGCGGCAGTCCGCGCGGCCGCGGATGCATTTGACCCAAGCCTGACGCGGCTCGCCGTTGCCTTTCCGGTCCTGCGATAAGCGCGATCGCATCAATCAAAAGGAGGCCGTTATGAAAGTTCTTGAAGCTTTTGCATCAGCGATTGCGGCTGAGGGTATCGACCACGTTTTCGCCGTGATGGGCGATGCCAACCAGGACATCATTGTCGAGCTGTGTGAAAAGCACGGCCTCACATACGTTCATGCCCACCACGAGGGCAGCGCGGTCGCCATGGCGGACGGTTATTCACGCCTCACTGGCAAGATTGGGCTTTGCACCACCACGCAAGGACCCGGTTACGCTAACGCGACCCACTCGCTGGTTCACACCCGCCTGCATCGATCGCCCGTATTGTTGCTGGCCGGACACGCCTCGCAACGCGATCCATACAACCCGCAGGGCATGCTCGACCAGCATGCCCTGGCGCTCCTCACGACCGGGGCGACTGTGAGAATCGATCATCCGAATAATGTCGATTACTGCCTCGGCGAAGCTTTCCGCCAGCTGAAAGCCAAGAAGGGGCCGTTCGTCCTCAACATGCCACAGGACGTACAGCACGCGGCCGTGCCGGATAAGAACTGGACCTATCGCCCCATGTACAAGGCGAGGACCTTACAGCCGCCGCGGCCGGACGACGTCGTCGAAGCCGTCAAGATTCTAGCCGACGCCAAACGGCCGACGATTCTTTGCGGGCTTGGCGCCGCGCGGGCAAAGGCCGAGGCGGACGTGCAGAACTTGGCCGAATATCTCGGCGCGCCGGTGACGACCTCGCTCTATGCGGCAGGTTTTTGCTCGCAATATCCGCTTCATCTCGGCGTGAGCGGCGGCCTGGGCGCGGATATCGCCGTCGATGCGCTCACTGAAAGCGACGCCATGATCGTCTTCGGCGCGAGCTTGAATGAGTGGACGACGCATTTCGGCAAGATCCTCGAAAACGGCAAGAAAATCATTCAGATCGACGATCGCGAGGATGCGTTCGGCTGGTTCGCACGGATTACCGTCGGCCTCGAAGCCGATGCTAAGGCAGCCGCAGTGGCGCTGCTCGCCAAACTGAAGGAAGGCGGCAAGCCAGCCCGTCAACCGGATCCGGAGTTAGTGCAGAAAAAAAAGCAGCAAAAGCCGCTGACCGTAAAATACGACGATGGCAAGTCTGTCGATCCGCGCCGCGCCGCCAACTATCTGCAAGACAAGTTGCCGAAGCGCGATCGCATTCTCGTATTCGACGGCGGTCACGCGCTGATGGTCGCCGTGCAGGCGCTCACCAGCTCCGGCCCCGACAATTGGACGCTTGGAGCGGATTTCGGCGCAGTTGGACAAGGCTTGGGCATCGCGCTTGGGGCTTGTTTTGCGCGGCCCGGCAAGCGGATCACTCACGTCACGGCGGACGCTTCGTTCATGATGAACGTCGCCGACTTCCACACCGCCGTCAGTCACAATTTGCCGCTCACGGTATTCGTGTTCAACGACAACGCCGTCGGACAGGAGCGGCACGACCTTGTCCACAAGGGTTATCCGACCAAATACGCGGAAGTCGCGCAGCCCGATTTCGAGAAACTGGCCGTCGGCTTTGGCGCCAAGGGCTTTAGAGTCAATACACCCGAAGATTTCGGCGAAATCGATAAGGCTCTTGCCATCCAAGACGGTCCTGTCGTCGTCAATATTCGCATTAACGGCGATGTCGAACTGCCGGTTAGTTGGGAGATTGCCCAGGCCCTGGAAAATACCGGCGAATAGGCACACGGGGCTCGCTTGGCGGCAACCTGCCAACGGCGGCCGCGCGAACGGCAAGATCAGCAAAACGAGGGGAGTAAACAATGTCAAATATCCAAACTGGGCAATTGCCGCTCGGAGGCGGCATCCTCGGCGCTTTGGCGGAAAATTGGTGGCTGTTGCTGCTGCGCGGTCTCGCCGCCATCGCTTTTGGCGTCATCGCCTTCTTTTGGCCCGCGATCACGCTGGTGGCGCTGACCTATCTGTGGGGCGCTTACGCGCTTGCCGACGGGATTATCGCGATAGGGGCGGCTTTCAGCGCACGCGGCGTCGATGCCGGTCCGCGCTGGTGGCTGGGCTTGAGCGGCGCGGTCGGTATTCTCGCCGGCATCATCGCGTTTGCCTACACCGGGATGACCGCCCTTATTTTGCTGGTGTTCATCGCGGTATGGGCGATCATTATCGGCGTGCTTCAGCTCTTTGCCGCCCTCCGCCTGCGCGACGTCATCAACAACGAGTGGTGGCTGATCTTGAGCGGCCTCTTCTCGATTGCCTTCGGGGTCGTACTCCTAGCTTGGCCCGGAACCGGCGCGCTCGCGCTGATTTGGACGATCGCCTGGTATGCGGTGTTTTTCGGCTGCATGCTGGTCGGCTTGTCGTTCGAACTGAAGAAGCGCAAGCGGGCCTGACCGCGCTTTAGCGCATGGCGGCGGCGATGTTGCCGCCGTCCACCGTCGCGACGCTGGCGGTGGTTTTCAGCTCAAGTGCCAAATGCACGAAGGCTTGCGCCACGTCGTCGGCGGTCACTTCGCGGCCGAGCAGGTTGCCGGTCATATAATCCTGCTCCGACACGCCGCGCGCCCTGGCGCGCTCTTTAATGAAGTCCTCCGTCAGTAAGCCGGAACGAATGCGGTCGGCGTTGACGGCGTTGGCGCGGATGCCGTCGCCGCCATAGTCGAGCGCGTATTGGCGCATCAGCGCCATCAGCGCCGCCTTGGGAATGCCGTAGGGGCCGAAATTCGCGCCCGGATTGACCGCCTGTTTGGAGACGTTGAAGAGGAGGCAGCCGCCGGTTTTTTGCGCCAGCATGATCTTGATCGCCGCCTGCGCGGCGCGTTGCTGGCCGTAGAAATTCAATTCAAAGCTCCGGCGCAGAATATCTTCGTCGACCTCGCCGATGCGGCCTTGCCAGGCGGCGCCGGCATTGCCGACGAGAATATCGAGGCCGCCGAAAGTCTCAGCTACCCGATCGAACGCCGCTCGCACCGACGAAGCCGCGGTCACGTCGCATTCGATGGCAACCGCGTAGGGACCAATCGCTTCGGCTGCTTCGCTCGCCGCGGCGAAGTCGATATCGAGTGCGGCGACTTCCGCGCCGGCCGCGGCGAATGCCTTTGCGGTGGCGCGGCCGATGGCGCCGCCGGCGCCGGTGACGACGGCGATCTGGCCGGCGAGCGGTGGCGCGGTGCGCGCGCCGAGTTTTGCCTGCTCGAGCGGCCAGTATTCCATGTCGAACATGTCGGCCTCGGACATCGCTTCGAAACTGCCGATGCATTCAGCGTTGCTCACGACCGCCATCCATTCCTCGGCGATATCGGCGGCGATCACGGCGTCTTGTTTGGTTTGGCCGAGACCGAACAGCCCTAGTCCCGGCACCAGCACGACGCGGGGCAGGGGATCGAGTTCGATTTTGCCGCCGCCAACGCGCTTGTTGTGCCGCGCAAAGTAGTCGCGGTAGCGCGCAACAAATTTTTCCGCGGCGTCCCTCGCCGCTTTGTCGAAGTCCAGCTCGGCGGGCGGTAGCACCAGCGGCCAGTTTTTGGTGCGGATGGTGTGGTCCGGCGTGACAACGCCGCCTTCGCTCAATCGGGCTAAGTCCGATTGCAACAGACTCAACACCGTACCGTTGCCGCGAAACTCCAGCACCGGCCGCCGCCAAGCGCCTTCGAGCTTTTCGTCTTGTTGGCTACAAACGCCGCGCACGATTGGCGCAACGGCCGCAAGTGGTTCGGGGTCCCGCCAGCGCGTGACAATGGTCCGTTTCTTGACGTTGCGGTCGAGAAAGTCCTCGGCGAGCGTCACCATCTCGATCATGCGCTCGTAAGCCTCGCGCGCGTCGGCGCCGAAGGTGACAATGCCGTGCTTCCCCAAGATGAGCCCGTCGCTCGGTTTTGTCCGTTCGAACACCTCGATGGCTTTTTTGGCGAGCCCGAAGCCCGGCATAAGGTAAGGCACGAAAGCAAGCCGGCCGCTGAAAGCGTCAGCGCATTTTTGTTCGCCGTCCGGCTGATCGATGACGCTTAAGACCGCGCGCGCGTGGGTGTGCGCCACAAATTTCTGCGGCAAGAACGCGTGCAACATGATTTCGACGGATGGATTTGGCGCTGCGGGATCGATCAGATTGGCGCGCTCGAAGGCGATGAGCTCCTGGTCGGGCATGGCGTCGCGGGCGCGCAGCGCCCGAAGCGGTAAGAGGCGCACCGCCGGTAGACCGGCCGGCTCAATCTCGGCCATGTCGGCGCCACTGGCCTTGATGTAAATGACTTCGGTTTCCTCGCCGAGCACGTCGGGTGTCTTCGCCTTCAGCGACGTATTGCCGCCACCGTGCAAGACGAGCTTGCGATCGCGGCCGAGCAGCCGCGTCGCGTAAATGAGCAGTGCCAGGTCGGGCCCGATACCGGATTTGGCGCCGCGCGCAACCAGCGCCTCGGCGTCACCCTCGACCCAGCCGCTCTTCATGGCGCGATGCTCAGCCGCCGGCGAAGCGGCGCGACCACCAGCCTCTGCGGCGCGGTTGTTCCGCACTTTCGTCATCGCCGACTTCGGTGATGACGGGTTGCGGCGCGGCGGCGGCCGGCGGCGTCGCCGGCGACGGCGAGGTTTCCGCATTGCCGGCGCTCGGCGCCGGCTCGCGCACCGTGGAGCGGCGGCGTGGCGCGGGTTCTTCCGGTGGAGCAATCGAGGCGGCCGCTTGCGGCTGTGCCGCCTGCGACTGCGTAAACTCGGGCGCAGCCGATGCCGGCGGCAATGTGGTCTCGTGCGCGGCAGCCGCGTCCGTCACGTTCGGCTCGGCTGAAGCCGCCGCGGAAAAATCCTCGGCGGTATTTTGCGCGTGTTGCGGTTCTGACGAATCGTTGTCGTGCAAGGTCGGCGCGACTTGATCGCGGTCCATCCGGTTGCGCCGCCCGCCGCGTCGGCCTCGTCGCCGCCGCCGCCCGCCGTCGCGCTGCGGTCCGCCATGTCCCGCATTGCTTTCACCGGCGTCTTCGGTGGCATCGTCCGTGGACGAATCGGCGAAGCCTTCGCCTTCCGGCTCGGCCGCCGCGGTAACGTCGTCGTGGTGTGGTGGTTGATCATGCGCGCCGGCTTCGCCGCCGTTGCGCCCGCCGCGCCGCCGTCGTCGCCGTCGCCGCCGGACGCCGCCCTCGGCCGGTTCGATGGCGACCGGAGTTTCATCCTCCTCGCCGTCGACCGCTTCGATCGCTTCGGGGTCTTCGAGTTCGTCTTCGTCCTCGAGCGGCGCGGTTTGGCTTTCCGCTCGTTCGGCCAGCGCCTTCGCCGCCTCAACCGTGTGCACCTGCTCGCCGCGGTCGATGACAAAGGCCTGCGGGGCAACGAGCGTATCGTCGGCGTTGATGGTGATGACGATGGCGAAGCGCTCTTCCAATGCCCGCAAATGCGCGCGCTTATGGTTGAGGACGTACAGCGCGACATCGCGGCGCGTGCGCGCGATGAGATTGTGCGTGGCGCCCTTCATCAGCTGTTCTTCAAGCGCGCGGAGCACTTGCAGCGCCAGGGAAGAGACCGAACGGACATGCCCGCTGCCGCCGCAATACGGACATTTCTCCGTCGAGCTCTCGAGCACGCTGGTGCGAATGCGCTGGCGCGACATTTCCAACAGGCCGAAATGCGAAATGCGGCCGACCTGGATTCGTGCCCGATCCTGTTTGAGGCAGTCTTTCAGCCGGCGTTCGACGCTGCGGTTGTTGCGCTTTTCGTCCATATCGATGAAGTCGATGACGATGAGGCCCGCAAGATCGCGCAAGCGCAGCTGGCGCGCGATTTCGTCGGCGGCCTCCAAATTGGTCTTAAGCGCGGTGTCCTCGATGTGATGTTCGCGCGTCGCGCGGCCGGAATTGACGTCGATTGCGACCAGCGCCTCGGCCTGGTTGAGCACGATGTAGCCGCCCGAGCGCAATTGCACGGTGGGCGAGAACATGCCGTCGAGCTGGTTCTCGACGCCGTAGCGGGACAGCAGCGGCTGGCCATCCGCATAAAGCTTCACGTTCTTGGCATGGCTCGGCATGAGCATGCGCATGAAGTCCTTGGCCTCCTCGTAGGCCTCCGACCCCGCCACGATCACTTCGTCGATATCTTTGGAATAGAGGTCGCGGATCGAGCGTTTGACCAGCGAGCCCTCCTCGTAGACGAGTTTGGGCGCGGTCGATTTCAGGGTGAGATCGCGAACGGTTTCCCACAGCCGCAGCAGATATTCGAAGTCGCGCTTGATCTCGATCTTGCTGCGGGCCGCTCCGGCGGTGCGCACGATCACGCCCATGCCTTCGGGCACTTCAAGCTCTTGCGCGATTTCCTTAAGCCGCGAGCGGTCCTCGCCACTGGTGATCTTGCGGCTGATGCCGCCGCCGCGCGCGGTATTCGGCATCAATACCGAGTAGCGTCCGGCGAGCGACAGATACGTCGTGAGTGCCGCGCCCTTGGTGCCGCGTTCCTCTTTGACCACCTGCACCAGCATGACTTGCCGGCGCTTGATCACTTCCTGGATTTTATATTGGCGCCGGTAGCGCGGCGCGCGATCCGGGACTTCCTCCAGCGCGTCGGCGCCGCCGACCGATTCAACGACTTCGTCGGCTTCACCTACTTCTTCGGGAGCGCCGTGGCCGTTGTCGCCGCCGCCGGTGTGGTCGGACGTCTCGGTGATGGCGCTGGCGTCGGCGCTGCCGGAGACTTCGTCACTGTCCGCCGCCGGCGCGAGGGGGGCTGCGACTTCGTTCGCTTCGGCGCCATCCGGCGCTTGGACGATCGGCAGCGTGCCGGGTTCGGATTCGCTTTCGTTAGCGCCGGCGTGGTCCGGCTCATGCTCGGAGGCCAGGCCTTGCTCGTGCTCGATTTCACCTACTGACTCGGGAACGGTCGGTCCTTCGGTGTCCTCGGCTTCGACGCCGGCTTCATCTTCGGTCGTCTCGTCGGCTGCCGGCTCATCACCGTGGTCTTCGCCGTGTTCGTCGGCTGCCGCATCATGTTCGTTATGTTCGTCGGCGCGCGCCGCTTCGCCGTGGACCGCGTCGTCGTCGCGGCGCGCGGCGCGCGTCTTATCGTGCCCGCGATGCCGCCGCGAACGCCGGTCGGCCTCGTCTTCCGCGGCGCGTTGCGCGCGGCCCTCTTCGTCGATGAGCGCCTGCCGGTCGGCGACCGGGATTTGATAGTAGTCGGGATGGATTTCGCTGAAGGCGAGGAAGCCGTGACGGTTGCCGCCGTAGTCGACGAAGGCCGCCTGCAGTGACGGCTCGACACGCGTCACCTTGGCCAGATAGATATTGCCTCGTAGTTGCTTACGGTTTGCGGATTCGAAGTCGAATTCTTCGACGCGGGTGCCACGCAGCACCACCACCCGGGTCTCCTCCGGATGGGTGGCGTCGATGAGCATCTTGTTGGCCATTGCAAATCTCGTGAAGGAAGGCTGACCGGGCGCTCCGCGCCGCTGGGGCGAGAAGGTCGCGCGATCCGCGCATGTGTTGATGAAAACGGATGGGGGACACCCAGCGCGACGAACGGAAAGGCTCAAGCGTCCCGGCGCGCGCCGTAGCGGCGTCGCCGTGCCAGTCCGATCGAAGGTGTCGCGCCTCTAACATGAACTCCAGGCCCGTCGTGGACCGCGGCGCTTTCGCCGCCGCGATGGTTCCAAGCTGGCGGCTTTCGGCGGCTCGCTGGGGCAGCTTCTGCTGCTTGCGCACGCCGCGCCGCGGGTCCGGCTTAACCTCTTCCTTTCGGCATCTGGCGCTTATCATCCGAAGCGGTCGGCGCCACATTTGGCGCGCCGAAGCGGATTGCGAGCAGCGCTCCCGCTGATGCGCGGGATTGTTGCGGCGGTGCCGCACCAGATGCCTGACGGGGTGCAACCGGACCCATGACCGTCAGCATGTCCTTCATAAGGCCGTGCCTGCGGAATTGGCAAGCCGCCTGTGGGATTTATGGGTACGGCCTACCGGCCGTCACCATGTTCCACATCCCTCATATGGGTATTTAAGTTTGGGTTAACCACGCGTCCCTAATGCAGTAAGACGGGCGTAAAGGGGTGGGACCGATGCGTTTTCGGGCCGTGAAATGGGCCGCCTTATCGTTCCTTTTTGTTACGGCCGCTACCGCGGCCGAAGCGCCGGCGGAGGGTGCCGCCGCGGCGGCCGATTCGTTCCCGGTGGCCACGGACGCCCGTCTCGGCGGCGACGATTCGCAGACCCACTTCGTTGTGGAACTTAGCCGCAAGACCGAATTGCGTGCGTTCACGCTCGCCGATCCTTATCGCGTGGTGATCGATTTGCCGCAGGTGACGTTTCGCCTGCCGCCGAAAACGGGCGATGTTGGCCGTGGCCTGGTCAAGGCGTTTCGCTTCGGCCTGGTAATGGCCGGCGGTTCGCGAATCGTTTTCGATTTGACCAAGCCCGCGCGCATCGAAGCCGCGTCCGTTACCGAAACGGCGCCGGGCGGACCGGCGCGCCTATCGTTTGAACTTGCAAGTACCGATCGCGACAGTTTCTTGCGCCGCGCCGAACTCGACACCCGGCCGGCGCGGGCCGATGCCACGCCATCCGTTCCTGCCGCCGCATCGGGCGATACGCGGTCGCTGGTCGTTCTCGATCCGGGCCACGGCGGTATCGATACCGGCACTAAAGGTCCGAATGGCGAGACGGAAAAGGACATCGTGCTCAAAGTGGCCGAACGGCTGCGCCAGCGAATCGAGAGAGCCGGCAAGTACCGCGTCCTCATGACCCGCACCGACGACACTTTCGTACCGCTGGCCGACCGGGTGCGTTTCGCGCGTAGTGCGGGCGCCGCGCTGTTTGTTTCGATTCACGCCGACGCGCTGCCGCGCCGCGAAGGCGACGCCCAGGGCGCCAGTGTCTATACGCTTTCCGATACGGCCTCCGATTCAGAGGCGGCGCAGCTCGCCGAACAGGAAAACCGCGCCGATATCATTGCCGGCGTCAACCTTAAGACCGAGCCCGAAGACGTCGCCGGAATCCTGCTTGATCTGGCAGAGCGCGAGACCAAGGGCTTTTCCTTGCAATTCGCGCGCAAAGTCTTGGCCGACCTGAAGACCGTAACGCGGCTGCACAAGGAGCCGCTGAAATCGGCCGGATTTCGCGTGCTGCGCGCCCCCGACATCCCCTCGGTGCTGATCGAGCTCGGCTACGTCTCCAACCACGCCGACTTGCAGTCGCTGCTTTCCGATGCCTGGCAAAACCGGACTGCGGACATGATCGCGCAGGCGATCGATTCCTACTTCACCACCCACGTTGCAGGCGCCCGGGCCGGCGCAAATTAACACTCCGACTCTTGTGGCGTGCCAGTGGTCCGATTCTAACATTCGCACCCCGTTTCGGCGCGCTCTCATGCGAATGTTAGAATCAAAGGACCACCAGCAAATATTAGTTCTCGTGGAGCTTTGGATTTGACATTCGCACCGCGACTGGCGGATGGGTAAATGCCAATGTCAAATCCGCTCTACCAGGGCCGATAACGGCCTCAGTTTGAACAAAAAACCGGGCGACGAAACGCGATGCGGACCAGGGGTTGCGGGGGTTTGAAGCCGAGCGCGCGCGAGCGCGCATTTGCGCATGGGCGGACTATGACGCGGCCGGGGCAGGGCGCGATGGCGGCGGGGCGCCGGCGATGAAACTCTTGGTCCGCTTCCTCGGCTTCCTGTTCACGGCCGGAACCATCATCTTTCTCGCATTGATCTGCGGGGTAGCCGGCGTTTTGTGGCATTACTCCAAAGACTTGCCGGATTATTCTCAGCTTCAGAATTACGAGCCGCCGGTGATGACGCGCGTTCACGCCGCCGATGGCTCGCTGCTTGCCGAATACGCCAACGAACGCCGGCTCTATTTGCCCATCCAAGCGGTTCCCAAGCTCGTGACCAACGCCTTCATCGCGGCGGAGGATAAGAGTTTTTACTCGCATCCCGGTGTTGACGTGACCGGCATTGCGCGCGCGGCTTACCTTTACGCGCAGAATTTCGGCCGCGGCCGCCGCCCGCAAGGCGCCTCGACCATCACCCAGCAGGTGGCGAAAAATTTCCTCCTCACCAACGAAGTCTCGGTGACGCGCAAGATCAAGGAAGCGCTATTGGCGCTGCGCATGGAGCGCACCTATTCGAAGGACAAGATTCTCGAACTCTATCTCAATCAGATTTATCTGGGCCTCGGCGCCTACGGCGTTGCCGCTGCTTCGCTACTGTATTTCGACAAGTCGGTGCACGAACTGACGATTGCCGAGGCCGCATACCTCGCGGCGTTGCCGAAGGGGCCGAACAATTACAATCCGTTTCGTCACCGCGACGAAGCGATTGCGCGGCGCAATTACGTCATCGATCGCATGACGGAAGACGGTTACATCACCGCCGACGCCGGTGAGAAGGCCAAGAAAGAGCCACTTGCGGTCGCCGTGCGCCCGACCGGCGCGCATACCTTTGCCGCCGAATATTTCGCCGAAGAGGTGCGACGCTACGTCTTCGAGAATTACGGAGAGAAGAAACTTTACGAGGGCGGCCTGTCGGTGCGCACGACGCTTGATCCGAAAATGCAGGTGCTGGCGCGCAAGACCATGATCAACGGGCTCGTCAACTTCGACGAGACCCAGGGTTGGCGCGGTCCGGTGACCAAAATTGCGGTCGACGGCGATTGGGGCTTGAAGCTGGCTGAAGTGAAGTCGCTGTCGGACATCGATCCGTGGCGGCTTGCCGTCGTGCTCGAGGTCAACGACCAGTCGGCCCGCATCGGCTTGCAGCCGGCGCGCGATCCCGGCGGCGCAGTGGGCAAGGATCGTCAAGTCGGCATCATTCCGCTCGACGGCGTCAAATGGGCGAAGCCCGCCAATTCGCCGCCGAAGCAAACCGCCCGCGTGACCCAAATCCTTTCGCCCGGCGACGTGGTCTATGTCGATCCGCTGCCTGAACAAGGCCAGTTTCGCCTGCGCCAATTGCCGGAAATCTCCGGCGCCATGGTGGTGATGGATCCGCGTACCGGCCGCGTTCTGGCGATGGTGGGCGGTTTTTCCTACGACCAGAGCCAGTTCAACCGTGCGACGCAGGCGCTGCGTCAGCCGGGCTCGTCGTTCAAGCCGCTGGTTTATGCCGCCGCCATCGATAATGGCTACACGCCTTCGAGCGTCGTGCTCGATGCTCCGATCGAAGTCGATACCGGCGCCGGCGGCGCCATCTGGAAACCGGAAAACTACGGCGGCAAGTTCTTCGGGCCTTCGACCTTACGCTTCGGCCTCGAACAATCGCGTAACGTGATGACCGTGCGGCTCGCCCAGGACATCGGCATGCCGATGATCGCCGAATACGCCAAGCGGTTCGGCGTCTATGACGATCTACCGCCTTATCTGTCCTACGCGCTGGGCGCTGGCGAAACCACGGTGCTGCGGATGGTGACCGCCTACTCGATGCTCGACAACGGCGGCCGCCGGGTGAAGCCGACGCTGATCGACCGTATCCAAGACCGCTACGGCCACACCATCTACAAGCACGATCAGCGCGAATGCCAGGGCTGCGACGCGGACAAATGGGAGAACCAGCCCGAACCTACGCTGGTCGACCGCCGCCAGCAGGTGATTGATCCGATGACCGCTTATCAGATCACCGAAATGATGGAAGGCGTCGTGCAACGCGGTACCGCGACCGTGGTGCGCGATGTTGGCAAGCCGATCGCCGGCAAGACCGGCACCACCAACGAGGAAAAAGACGTTTGGTTCATCGGCTATTCGCCGGACATCGTGTGCGGCGTCTATATGGGTTACGACAAGCCGCGTCACATCGCCCGCCTCGCCACCGGCGGCCATCTCGCCGCACCGGTGGTGCGGGATTTCCTGAAGGTGGCGCTCGCCGATAAGCCGCCGATACCGTTCCGCGTGCCGCCGGGCATCAAGCTCATTCGCGTCGATGCCAAGACCGGCATACGCGCGGGCCCCGGCGATCCGCATGCCATTCTCGAAGCTTTCAAGCCTGGTACCGCGCCGCCCGATAATTATTCGGTGGTCGGCGCCGAATCCGCGGGTGGCAGCATGGCGCTGCCGGTATCTCCCGATGCCGAGCGCGCCATCCGCTCAAGCGGCACCGGCGGGCTTTATTAGGTCTTCCGCTTTGCGCAGTTGACGATCCATAGCTCGGCGGTTATACATCAATCAATAACCAGCGAGTTATTGATCAAGCATGCCGGGCACGCACGACACACTTTTTCGCACACTCGCCGATCCGACCCGTCGCGCGCTGTTCGAGCGATTGTGCCGTGAGGGCGAGCAGACGGTCACGGCGCTGACCGCGCGCGCGGGGGTTTCGCAACCGGCCGTCTCGAAACATCTCGGCGTCCTGAAAGAGGCCGGCCTGGTGCGCGACCGTCCCGAGGGCCGGCAAACCCACTACAGCGCGCAGCTCAGCGCTTTGGCGCCCCTTATCGATTGGACGAAACAGCTGACCGGGTTCTGGCAGAACCGGTTCGACCGCCTCGAAGATCTGCTCAAAAGGATGGACCAATGAACACCCCGCCGGCCGAAACGCTTTCCGTGATTGTCGAACGGGAGCTGCCTTTTCCGCCGGAAAAGATTTGGCGCGCGCTGACAAAGCCGCATCTGATCGAAGAGTGGCTGATGAAGAACGACTTCAAGCCCGAGGTCGGTCACCATTTCAGTCTTCGCATGGACCCGCAGCCGAACTGGAATGGCGTCATCGACTGTCGGGTTGTTGTCGTCGAACCAAACAAGACTCTTTCTTATACGTGGGGGGCGCTGGGCCTGGAGAGCGCGGTGACTTTCACGCTCACGCCAACATCCGCGGGAACGCATTTGCACATGGAGCAAAAGGGCTTCCGGCGCGACCAGCCGCAAAACTACCAAGGGGCCAAGTATGGCTGGCAGAAATTCTTCGCCAACCTAGAGCAGGTTTTGGCGCGGATCGAGTGACGGCGTTTGGTCGCCCCGTAGGCTCAACTGTGGAGAGCGGGAGAATATGAGAGGCATCAATCAACGGGTGATCATTCGCTGGATTCACATCATCTGCGCGATTCCAATAGTCGGCTATATTTACAGCCCGTTCGACGTCATCCCGACTTACGCGCCGCCGACCCGGTTCATCTTTTTTCCAATTATGGTCTTGTCAGGATTGTGGATGTGGAAGGGCCACTTGGTTCGGCGGCTTTACGCCAAGCGCTCGACGTAGCGAGTCCGTCAAAAGCCGGTCCCGCGATCCTGCGTTGCATCGGGCCGCGGAAACCATTAAATCCCGGGCACCATGGGCGCTGAAATCGAAAACATCGTCGCCGAGATCAGGCAGTCGGTCGGGCTGCTGAGGAGGCATCTTTGACGTCGACAAGGCGCGCGCGCGGCTAGCCGAACTCAACCGGCAAGCCGAAGACCCCAATTTATGGAACGATCCGCAACGCGCCAGCCGCTTGATGCAGGAGCGCACGTCGCTCGATGATGCACTCGGAGCGATTGCCCGCATTGAGCAGGAGCTTGACGATCAGCAGATGCTGATCGAGCTCGGCGAGGCCGAAAAAGACTCAACAGTCGTCGCCGAAGCCGAAGCCGCCTTACACCGGCTGCAAGCCGACGTCGCGCGCCGCCAGCTTGAGGCACTGCTGTCGGGCGAAGCCGATGCTAACGACGCTTATGTCGAGGTTCACGCCGGCGCCGGCGGTACCGAGAGCCAGGACTGGGCCAGCATGCTGTCGCGCATGTATGCGCGCTGGGCGGAGCAGCACGGTTACAAGATCGACTATATCGAGGAGACCGAAGGCGAGGGCGCCGGCATCAAATCGGCGACCATCGAGGTCAAGGGCCGCAACGCCTATGGCTGGCTCAAGACCGAGAACGGGGTGCATCGCCTCGTGCGCATTTCACCCTTCGATGCCAACGCTCGGCGCCACACATCGTTCGCCAGCGTCACGGTCTATCCTGTCGTCGACGATCGCATCCACATCGACATCAACGAGTCCGACGTGCGCGTCGACACCATGCGCGCCGGCGGCGCCGGCGGACAGCACGTCAACAAAACCGAATCTGCGGTTCGGCTCACCCACATTCCGACCAATATCGTCGTCGTTTGCCAGAACGACCGCTCGCAGCATCGCAACCGCTCGCAGGCGTGGCAGATGCTGCGCGCAAAACTCTACGAGGCCGAGCTGAAAAAGCGCGAGGTGAAAGCCGCCGCCGATCAGGCGGCTAAGACCGACATCGGCTGGGGCCACCAGATCCGCTCTTACGTGCTGCAGCCCTATCAGATGGTGAAAGACTTGCGCACCGGCGCCTCGACCTCGAATACCGGCGCGGTGCTCGACGGCGATATCGACCGCTTCATGGAGGCGGCGCTGGCGCAGAAAGCATTCGGCGGTGAGCCGGAAAAAGTCGAGGACGTGGAGTAACGCTCTTGTTTCGGGCTGCTGCGCCCGTCAATCGGCGCAAGCTTCGGCGCTAAAGGCATAACGGAAGCCGGCGAATGGCGCGGCTTTTCATTATCAAAAGACTTGGCTAGATTCGCATCGAGCTGCCTAATCAGGGTCGCCGAAACCCAGCCTTGGCATAAAGGGCAGCGCACGTGCCATCGGTGGGCATCTCTCTGACCTAAAATCTCTGGTCTTCTACCCGAGCACAAACGAATGCCGCCCGGCTTTGCCGTGTGTGGGGCAAGCGGGGGTGAGCGAATTGGGAGGGGAGTATGCAATGGTTTTCCAGGACGCCGTTTCCGGCGTTGCTGATGCTGGCGCTGGTGTCAGGAACGACAACCGGCTCGTTCGCCGGGGACAAACAATACGGTCCCGGCGTCAGCGACACCGAGATCAAGATCGGACAAACCACGGCCTATAGCGGACCGGCGTCGGCCTACGGCAATTTGCTCAGCAAGACTCAAGTCCTCTACGTCCGCATGATCAACGAGCGCGGAGGCATCAACGGGCGCAAGGTCACGCTGATTTCTCTCGACGACGGCTATAGCCCGCCGAAGACGATCGAGCAGACGCGCCGACTCGTGGAACAAGACAACGTGTTGGGCATCTTTGACAGTCTCGGCACGGCGCCAAATGCCGCAATCCAAGAGTATCTCAACGAACAACACGTTCCGCACTTCGCCGTTTCGGGCGCGAGCAGGTTCAACGATCCGGTCCGCCACCCGTGGTCGATGGGGGTGCTCGCGAGCTATGAAACCGAAGGGCGTATCTACGCCAAATACATCCTGCACAACATCAAGGGTGCGAAGATCGCCGTGCTTTATCAGAACGACGACCTCGGTAAGGACTATTTCAGGGGCTTGCGGGAGGGCCTCGGCGACCAAGCGGAAAGCATGATCGTCAAGGCAACATCCTATGAGTTGACCGACCCCACCATCGATTCACAGATTATTTCTTTGAAAGCCGCTGGCGCCAACGTCTTGTTCGACGCCAGCTCGCCAAAATTTGCCGCCCAGGCTATTCGCAAGGCTTTTGAGCTGGATTGGCGGCCCACTCACTTTCTTTCACTCACGGGCAATTCCATTCCCGCGGCGCTTGTGCCCGCGGGCGTAGAGAAGTCAATCGGTATTATTTCCGCCTCTTCGAACAAGGATCCCGGCGATCCGATGTGGGCAAGCGACAAGGGTATGCAAGACTATCTGGCATTCGTGAAAGGCTACATTCCAGACAAGGATCCGAGCGACCTGCTCATTTCGGGCGGATACAATCTGGCGCAGCTCATGTTGTACGTGCTCGAACGATGCGGGGACAATCTTAGCCGCGACAACGTGATGTATCAGGCCGCACACATGCACGACGCGGAATTTCCGCTACTGTTGCCGGGCGTGAAGGTGAATACCAGCCCAACCAACTATCGAGGTTTCAACCAGTTGCAGCTCGAGAAGTTCGACGGCAAACGGTGGGTGCCGTTCGGTGAAATTATCGGTGAGTAATGGCGGGCTGCTTGTGAGAAGGCCGCGGCAAGGCCGGTAGCGCGCCATTAACGGGCCTTGTGCGCGGGTGTCCACGCGCGCCGGGTTTAGGAGGCGTAACGATAAGGGCCGCCCTTTTCCAACGCGCGCTGGTAGGCCGGACGCACGTGGATACGCCGCAGAAAATCGAAAAGCTTGGGCCGGGTCTCGTCAAGGCCGCCGCGCGCAGTCGCCGCTTCGAGCGGAAAGCTCAGGATGATATCGGCGGCTGAAAACCTATCGCCAACAAACCACGGCGATGCGCCGAGCTCGCTTTCCAGAAAATCAAGATGCAGCTTGATCTGGGCGTCGACGAACTTTCTTGCCGGCAGCCCCAGTAATCCCAGTCGGCCAATCACGAGCTTGAGCAAGAGCGGCGGCATCAGCGATCCCTCCGCATAATGCAGCCAATATTTATAGCGCCAGTAGAGATCGGACTGCCGTGGCGGCGCGAAATCCGGCGCGTAGCTCTCGACCAGATATTCGATAATTAAGCCGGTCTCGGCGAGCTTTTTGCCGTGATCGTCGATCACCGGCGATTTGCCCAGCGGATGCACGCGTTTGAGTTCGCTCGGCGCCAGCATGTTCGGTTTGCGCTGATAGCGGATGACTTCGTACGGCGCGCCGATTTCTTCCAGCAGCCATAGCACGCGCTGGCTACGCGAATTGTTGAGATGATGGACGCGGATCATCGTAGCCTCACAGTTGTTCCCCGGACGCGGCGCAGCGTACAGCGAAGCGGATCGGCGCGCCGCTGATCCGGGGTCTTTACTAACTCAATTAATCCGAGAGTGCTTCGGTCCCGGGCCTGCCGCGCACCACTACGCGCTGCGCTGCGCCCGGGAAACGTATGCAGCGGCCCAATGGCGACGGACTATTCGCTAGTCCTTGTTCGCGTAAAGCCGCGAGCCGGCGTCGAGGAATTTTTGCGGATCGACGGCTTCGCCATCGATGCGTGTTTCATAGTGCAGATGCGGGCCGGTCGAGCGGCCGGTCGAGCCCATCCGCCCGACTTCCTGTCCGACTTTCACCCGCTCGCCGACTCCGACCGTGATCTGCGAGAGATGGCCGTAGCGGGTGGCGAGCCCGTTGCCGTGGTCGACTTCCACCATTCTGCCATAGCCGCCGCTCCAGCCCGCGGCGGTGACCATGCCCGCCGCCGTGGCAAAGATCGGATCGCCGGTCTCGCCGCGGAAGTCGATGCCGGTATGCATGGCGGGAATGCGCAAGAACGGATCGGTACGCGCGCCAAAGGTTGAAGTGATATCGATCTCGCCGGCAATGGGCTTGCGGATCGGTACGGTAACGAGGCTGCGGCTTAGCTGTTCGGCTTCGGCGCGGGCTACATTGATGCGAGTGAGCGTCCGCTCGAAGCCATTACTTTCTCCCGGCATCCGCACCGGCACGAACGGCCCGCCGCTCGGCGGACGATCCTCGAGCCGGAGTCCGAGATCGGCGAGCACACCGCGCAGCTTGCGGGCCTTGTCCTCGTAACGCTCTTGCATGTGGGCGAGAGTGAGCTGCTGGCGCTGCTCGACGTGATCGAGCGAGGAGGCGACACGCGCGAGCCGACCGGCGATAGTGACGTCTTTGGCGCTCTTGCGGTTCCCGGCCGTCGAATCGTGATCGAGCGAGGAGCGCCGGTCGCGGCCCGGCGGGCTGCTCACGAAAAAATCCTGTGGGATGCGGCCACTCGGCCGCACCGCGCCCGTCGTTCCCGCATCGGAAAGGCCGCCAAGCGTAGTGGCGCGCGATTCCAGGGTAGTTTCGCGGCGCAAAAGATCATCGAGTTTTTGCTCGAATTGCTCCTGGTCGAGGAGCTGGCGGCTGGTGGTACGGTCGATGCGCGCGCGCAATTCGGCGATACGGTCTTCATAGGCATATTGTTGCTCCGCCTGCCGTGCCATCAGCTCCTTGAGCACGTCATCGCGGAAGGCAAAATAAGTCGCGGTGGCGACCGACCAGCCGGCCATGATGATGACGGTGCCCACCGCAACCCAAAAGGCCACCGGTCCGAACCGGATCTGCCGCCCTGCATGCGCGATGGTAATTCCGGCGCTGCGGCTAACTTCCTGCGGCTCGTGGCTATACCCGGCATGGCGGGCGTTCCACCGCGGCTGCGACGCTGTCGACCCCATTGACCTCCCCGAGGTCGATACTCGACCGGAAACGCATTTGAGGGCGGTATGGTTAATTTTCAGGAAAATCGCCGCGGGCGCGGCCTTTTGCGGCGTTTCGCCGGGGCGAAAACCGGTTTGATTTTGCGAGAGCGTGCGGCGGGATTCAGAGCGATTCGGCCGCGGCGAGCACGTCGTCGGCGTGGCCGGTGACGGAAACCTTGGGCCACACTCGGAGAATGCGCTGGTCCGGCCCAATCAGGACAGTTGTGCGGACAATTCCGAGAAACTTCCGGCCGTACATCGTTTTTTCGCGCCAGACGCCATAGGCCTCCAGCATGCGGTGCGTTTCGTCGGAAGCGAGCGCAACGGACAGGCGATGTTTGGCTTTGAATTTGTCTTGTACCGGAACCGAATCGGCGGAGACGCCGAGAATGTCGGCATCGGCCTTGGCAAAGGCGCCTTTGAGCCGCGAGAACTCGATCGCTTCCTTGGTGCAGCCGGGCGTATCGGCTTTCGGATAGAAGTAGAGAACGAGCTTGCGCCCGGCATAATCGGAGAGCGACGTTGTTTGGCCGCCATCCCGCGGCAGTTTGAAGTTCGGAGCCTTCATGCCCGGATCGAGCTCGCGCGCCATGCGCCTTCCTTTCGACGCTTTCAAAGGGGCATTCTCCGCCTGCACAATACGTGCGCGGCATAAGCCGGTCGATGGCCTTTAGGCGACCCTTAAGCGCCGGGACGAGGGGACACTCGACGGGGGATGACTAACCAGTTCAGGCAGCGTGCCTCATCACCGCGCTGGCGGTCGGTTGTCCGGCTGCGGCGCACTGTGCGTTTGCCAGCGATTGAAGAGCCGCGCCGTTCCGGCGAACCTCGGCGCCCGTTCGGGCTTTGGGGATTTTTAGCGCGTCACGTGACGTTGTTTCGGCGCACCGCGATTGGGCTCGGCGCTTTCGCCGCAGTCCTGATCGTCGGATGTCTGGCGCTGTGGTGGCGGCTGACAAGTGGGCCAATCCAACTTGACCTCGTGACGCCGTGGCTCGCTTCGGCCATCGAAGAGAATTTCGGCAGCGGCCATCACGTCGAAGTCGGCGGCACGCAGATCGAGCGGACCGAGAGCGGCGGCACAGCGGTACGCATCCGCGATATCGTTGTCCGCGATGCGTTGGGCGCGGTGGTCGCAAGCGCGCCAAAAGCCGAAGTTCACGTTTCCGGAATGAGCCTGCTCAGCGGCCACATGCGCGCGGAGAGTCTGAGTCTGGTCGGTGCGGAAATGGCGGTGCGCATCGAGCGCGATGGGCAAGTGACCATTTTCGCCGGTGCCGACAAACGCCCGATAGCGACCGCCGCAGTGCCGGCATCGGCCGCCGCCGCGCTTCTTCGGTCCGCGCAGAAAAAAGATGGCGCGGGATCGCTGCCGGCGCCTGCCGCCGCGCCGAACGCGCAAACGCCGGCCCAGCAAGCGCCATCGCACCGTGCGCGCGACGTGTTCGCGGCGTTGCTTTCGTGGATCGACGGTATCGGCGAGACCGGCCTCGATGGTCACGATCTCGGTGGGCTGGGGCTGAAGAACGGCAACCTGACGGTCGATGATGAGCGAACCGGCAAACATTGGGCTTTCCGCGACATCAATCTTAGTGCCAAGCGGGTCAATGGCGGTGGCGTCGAAGTGGCGATCGGGTCCGACAATCCGGCCCGGCCGTGGGCTTTGACGGCAGCGGTGACACCGACACGCCAGGGCTTTCGCAAATTTCAACTCGACGCGCGGAAAGTTTCCATCAACGATCTTCTGCTGGCTTCGCGCTTGGACGATCGGGGCCTGAAAATCGACACGCCATTGTCGGCGAGCGTCAGTGGCGAAATCGGTCCCGACGGCTTGCCGCAAGTGTTGACCGGCCGGATCGTTGCCGATGCCGGTTCGTTGGGCGACGGCGATACCGACGTGGCCATTGATCGCGCCGAATTCAAATTCAATTGGGATGCCGGCACCCGCCTGTTGTCGGTGCCTCTCCAAATCCTCTCCGGCGCCGACCGCATCACTCTGATGGCCCGTATCGAGGCGCCGCAGCAGCCCACGGGGGCTTGGTCGTTCAGCATCGGCGGCGGCGCCATCGTTCTCGGCGGCACCGGCGCAGCGAGCGAGCCGCTGGTGCTCAACCGGATCGCGGTGAGTGGACGCTACGACGCGGCGAAAGAGCGCCTCGTCTTCGAGGAAGGCGATATGGGCAATACCAATGTGGGCGTCGCCTGGTCCGGGACGCTCGATTGGTCCACGGGCGCGCCACGCCTCGCCGCCGGTTTTGCTGGAACCCGCATGCCGGTCGAATCACTCAAACGAATGTGGCCCGCCTTCATCGTTCCCAAAGTACACGATTGGTTCAACGAACATCTTTTGAGCGGATCGGTTGAACGCATTGTCATTGCCGTCAATTCGCCAGTGGAGAATCTGAAGCCGGAGGGACCGCCGGTCCCGGACGACGGCTTCTCCATCGACGCCCTGGCGACCGGCTGCGTGATCCGCCCCGTCGACGGCCTGCCGGCACTGCGCGACGCCGACCTTAACATTCATGTCGTTGGCCGCGACGCGGTAGTGTCGATCGGCAAAGCGGTCGCCGATTTGCCGTCGGGCCGTAAGCTTTCGGTCTCCACGGGCGTGTTTGAGGTTCCTGATACCGCGCCGCAGGCGCCGCCGTCGCGCGTTCATTTCAACCTCGAAGGGCCGGTACCGGCGGCCGCCGAGCTTCTCCGTATGGATCGCCTGCGCGACTTTGCCGACGGACCGTTCGACCCGGCCGTCATGCGCGGCAATTTGACCGCAACGGTCAGTCTCGGCATGCCGCTGCGCGCCGATCCGCCGCCGGGCTCGACCACTTTTGCCATCAGCGTGGAGGCGAGCAACTTCTCGGCCGATCACATGATCATGGGGCAGAAAGTCGATGCGGCGTTGTTGAAGGCGACCGCGACCCCGCAAGGCTTTCAGCTCAAGGGCGATGTCAAGATCGGCGGCACACCGGCTAATCTCGAATACCGCAAAGCGCACGGCGATGCCGACGCCGAGATTCGCCTCAACGGGACGCTCGATGACGCCGCGCGCGCCAATCTCGGCTTCGATATGGGCGACACATTAAGCGGCTCGATTCCCATCCGCATTGCCGGCCGTGTCGCCGCCACGGCGGATCGGGAAGGCCGCTTCAACGTCGAGGCTGATCTCACATCGGCGCAGATTGACGGGCTGCTGCCAGGCTGGGCCAAACCGACCGGTAAGCCGGCGCGCGCCACGTTTGCACTGATCTCCAAAGCGCAAGCGAGCCGGATCGAGGATTTGGTGATCGAGGGTTCCGGCAGCGGGGTTAAGGGAACGATCGATTTCGACGGCTCGGGCGCGGTGCAATCAGCGTACTTTCCGAACTACGGTTTTGCCGACGGTGATCGCGCCAACCTCAGAATTGAACGCGCGACCGACGGCGCGCTGCGTGTGACCATGCGCGGCGATGTATATGACGGGCGCGGCTTCATCAAAACGGCCGCCGGCGCGGCGTCCTCGAACCCCAACAGCAAGCGCCGCGTCGTCGACGTCGATTTGGAAATGAAAGTCGGCGCAGTCGTCGGCTTCAACGGCGAAGCGTTGCGCGGCCTCGATCTGAAAATGTCGCGCCGTGCCGGCGAGGTTCGCAGCTTCGGGTTGAATGCCAAGATCGGCCGCGAGGCGACATTAACCGGCGATCTGCGCGGCCGCTCCACCGGACGGCCGCTCATTTATCTCGAAAGCACCGATGCCGGCGCATTCTTCCGCTTCACCGACGTATACTCGCGCATGACCGGAGGGCAGGTGGCGCTGGCGATGGAGACCCAGTCGGGCGACAATCCCGCCCAACAGGGTGCGCTCAACGTGCGCAATTTCGCCGTTCACGACGAGACGCAATTGGAGCGCGCGGTCAACACTGGCAAAGACACTCACCGCAACGCCATCGATTTCTCCAATATGCGCGTCGAGTTCACCCGCATGCCCGGCCGTGTCGCGCTACGTGACGGCGTGGTGCGCGGGCCGCTGCTCGGTGGCACCATCGACGGCGTGGTCGATTACGCCCATGACGACGTGCACCTGCGCGGCACGCTCGTTCCACTCTATGGTGCCAACAACCTGTTGGGACAATTGCCGGTGATCGGCCTATTTCTCGGCGGCGAGAAGGAGGGGCTGTTCGGCATCACCTACGAAGTCGTCGGCCGGCCAAACGCGCCGACCTTGCGCATCAACCCGATTTCAGCGCTGGCGCCGGGATTGTTGCGCAAGGTGTTCGAGTTTCCCGCCAATGACAACGGCGACAACACGACCACTATCGAGCGGGTCCGCTAAAGTCGGACTAGACCGGCTTAAGCAGCACGTGGCGTTTGCGGCCGAGCGACAGCTTGATGACGCCTTCCGGCGTTAAATCTTTAAGCGTCAGCAGCATATTTTCATCGGTGATGACGGCATCGTTGGCCCGCAACCCGCCGTTTCTGATCTGACGGCGTGCTTCACCTTTCGACGTGACGAGATGCAACAAGACATAGGCGTCGAGAACACTTAAGCCTTGCTCGAGATTGGCCCGCGCGACTTCTTCGGTGGGCAGAGACTCGGCGAGCTTGCCTTCCTCGAAGGTTGTGCGCGCGGTCTCAGCCGCAAGCTGCGCGGCCTCGCGGCCATGGACAAGCGTGGTCGCTTCAGTGGCGAGCACTTTCTTTGCCTCGTTGATCTCGGCGCCCTTGAGCGCCGAAAGCCGCTCAATTTCATTGATTGGCAGCACCGTGAACAGCTTGAGGAAGCGCGCGACGTCGGCATCTTCGGTGTTGCGCCAATATTGCCAATAATCGTAAGGGCTCACCAAATTGGCGTTGAGCCAGACCGCGCCCGCTGCGGTCTTGCCCATCTTGGCGCCGGACGAAGTGGTGATCAGCGGCGCGGTGAGCGCGAACAACTGCGCGTTGTTCAATCTGCGGCCGAGATCGATGCCGCTGACGATATTGCCCCATTGATCGGAGCCGCCCATTTGCAGCACGCAGCCATAGCGCCGGTTAAGCTCGACGAAATCGTAGGCTTGCAGGATCATGTAATTGAATTCGAGAAACGACATTTCCTGCTGACGCTCGAGCCGCAGCTTCACCGAATCGAACGCGAGCATGCGATTGATGGAAAAGTGCCGGCCGACGTCGCGCAGGAAGTCGATATAGTTGAGCGTATTGAGCCAGTCGGCATTGTTGGCCATGATCGCGTTGCCGCCGGCGTCGGTGAATTTCACAAAATTCGCGAAGATGGCGCGGATGCCTTTGAGGTTGTCTTCGATCGCGGCCTCGGTGAGGAGCCGGCGGCTTTCGTCCTTGCCGGATGGATCACCGACGCGCGTCGTGCCGCCGCCCATCAGCGCAATCGGCCGATGGCCGGTCTGTTGCAGCCAGTAAAGCAACATAATCGGCAACAGCGAGCCGATGTGGAGTGATGCCGCGGTGCAGTCGAAGCCGATATAAGCGGTGATTTCCGACGAGCGCGCCAGCGCATCGAGCGCCTCAGGTTCCGAAACCTGATGAATGAAGCCACGTTCGGAAAGAACGTGCAGAAAATCCGATTTATACGTGCTCATCGACGTCCAGCGCGTTTGTTCCGTCGCCGCGTGCCATCAGGCTGCCTTAGCGGGGTGCCAACAATCGGCGGCGCTGGTGTAACAGGTTCGATAACCGTTTCAACCGTAGACCTTAAAGCATGCCGCCGGATTTGCCATTGCCGCCAGATTCAAGATCGGCCACGACGTCGGTACCTGCTTTGGCCATCGGATTGATGAGCGGAACGTCGCAGGACGGCGTCGATGTTGCGCTGATCGAAACCGATGGCGAGGTTATTGCCCGCTTCGGGCCGACGGCATACCGGACCTACTCGAAAAAGGAGCGCGCGCTGCTGCGTAGCGCGACCGCAGCAGCGGCGAACGTAACCGACCGCACCGCGCGGCCGGCCGCGCTTGCGGCGGCCGAGGCGGTGGTGAACGCCGCGCATGCCGAAGCGGTCGAAACGTTCCTTGCGGGCAACGGACTAAAACCGGCCGACGTGACCGTTGTCGGCTTCCACGGCCAAACCGTGCTGCACCGGCCGCAGCAGCGCCTTACGGTTCAGCTCGGCGACGGAGCGGCGCTTGCGGCGCGGCTCGGCATCCCCGTGGTGTATGACTTCCACGCCGCGGATGTTGCCGCCGGCGGGGAGGGGGCGCCGCTGGCGCCGGTCTTTCACCGCGCCTTGGTGGCGGCGCTCGGCCGGGAAACGCCGCTCGCTGTTCTCAACATCGGCGGCGTCGCCAACGTCACTTACATCGACGGCGACGATTTGATCGCCTGCGATACCGGGCCCGGCAATGCGCTGCTCGACGATTTCGTGCGCGTGCGCACCGGGCAGCTTCTCGACAATGAGGGCCGCATCGCGGCCGCGGGAAAGCCGGACGAGAATGCCATCGCGCAATTCTTGGCGCATCACTACTTTGCCAAGCCGCCGCCGAAATCGCTAGACCGCAACGAATTTCGCCGCGCGGCCGGTGCTGTGCTCAACAATAATCCCGGTATCGAAGCCGGCGCGGCGACGCTGACGGCGTTGACCGCGGCCGCCGTCGCCCGGGTGGTGCCGCTGTTGCCGCGGCCGCCGAAGATCTGGATTGTTGCTGGCGGCGGCGCGCGCAATCCGACGCTGATGCGTATGCTTGGCGAGCGATTGGCGCCGGCGCAGGTCGAAGCCGCGGACGCGGCCGCTTGGTCGGTCGATTCCCTCGAAGCGCAGGCCTTCGCCTATCTCGCGGTGCGCAGCTTGCGTCATCTGCCCATCACGTTTCCCGGCACGACCGGAATTGGCGAGGCGCTCACGGGTGGCGTTTTGGCGAATCCTTAAGGCGGCGCGCGGGAATTAACCGTTAACGGCGAAAGCTTCCGGCGTTCCGCTTAAGCACAACGCGACAAATGCGTTGCCCGAACCCCTGCTTTCTTCAAGAACTTACCGGCGCGCGCCGTTGCAGGGGGTCGTCTTTTGACGTTGTCGCACGATTTTGCTCCGCAATTTGCACTACCGCGCGCCGAACAGGCGCTGCCGACGCGCGCGTTCGGCAAGCTGTCGCGGCTTCTGGCGCGCCGGATCGTCAGCAAAAAATTGCCAGTGACCAACGCGCGACCGCTGGTCAGCTTCAGCTTCGATGATGCGCCGGAATCGGCCTGCACGACTGGCGCGGCGCTGCTGGAAGAACACCGCGCGCGCGGCACTTACTACATTTCCGGCGGCGGATGCGGCGCCATCGGCTATTGCGGCCGCTTGGCGAGCGCGGAAGTTTTGCAAGCGCTTGCCGCGAACGGTCACGAGATCGGCTGCCACACCTACTCGCACGTCGCGGTCGCCCGCGTCGGCCGGCAAAAGCTTGCCGCGGAAGTCGAGCGCAACGGCGCGTTCTTGCGGGGCATTCAACGCGTCCGCGCGCCGTACAATTTCGCCTATCCTTACGGCGAATTCTCTTTTGGTACGAAGCTCTACCTGCAAGGCGAATTCGACTCCTGCCGCTCGCTGCGGCCGGGCGTGAATGCCGGCAGTGTCGATCTAGGCGCGCTCAAATCCTGCGAGTTGCAGAACGCCTCGACCGGCCGGCGCGCCGTTTCCGAGATCATCGCGGAAACGGTGCGCTCCAACGGCTGGCTCATTTTCGCTTGCCACGATGTTGCGGCCGAACCGAGCCGCTTCGGCGTGACGCCCGACCTCTTCGCATTCGCGCTCAAGACGGCGCGTGAGGCCGGCTGTCATCTGGCGAGCGTGCGCGACGCGCTGGTCATTCTGCGCGGCCGCGTCGTTTATCCCGACGCGGAGGAATCCTTTTCAATATAGGCCTGCCGAAAAGGCAGCGGGCGCCGGCTGTAACGGCTTGCCTGTTCTTTTCTGGTTGAACGCCTCGCCGATATTCACCGCACGGTGACGAAGGTCGCGAGCAAAGTGACGGTAGCACAACGTCACCAATCGTCCCGTAGCTGACCGATCGGCGCCCGCCAAATCTCTAATGGACGTTGGCCTTCTGGTGGCGTCGCGCCGCGGCAGGGCGGTGATTCAGTCGCTTTTGACCCAAAACAGGCAGCCACGAATCTGTCGATCTTTAAATATTTGCGCAAACCAAGGTTAGCTTGCGGCCGGGTACCAGACGCGCGGGCAAAGTGTTCGAGGGATGATTTCACATGATACGCTTCTTTTTTGATTACGCGACCAAAGGTCAGTCGCTCCACGATTATAGAGGTGATGAATTCCGCGATATCGACGCCGCTGTGGAACATGCAGCCGTGATGGCCGAGAATTTGCAGTTCACTTTGAACGGCCAATGGGCAGGCTGGTGGATCGAGGTGCGCAACGCAGAGGGATTGAAGCTGTCGACTGTGCCGATCCCTGCACATACCCCGTAATGTGAGCCACACTTGCCGGGCTGGCCTACGCTGACGGCCAATCTTTATTTGTGGGCTTCGAGCGTCGAAGCGTGACCTCCAGCGGAGGCGATTGCGCTTGGCCCAGGGATCGCCGCCGGCGGGCAGATGCCGGCGATGATCATGCCGAGCACCTCATCCTTGGTCACGTCGGTCACGCCGGCGGTGCCGACAATACGGCCGTTCTTCATCACGCAAATCCGGTCGGCGAGATCGAACACGTCGTGAATATCGTGGCTGATGAGAAATATGCCGATGCCGGCAGCCTTGAGCTGCCGCACCAGGTCGCCGACCTGGGCGGTCTCCTGCGGTCCAAGCGCGGCGGTCGGCTCATCCATGACCAGAATTTGTGCGTTGAACAAAATAGCGCGTGCAATCGCTACCGACTGGCGCTGGCCGCCGGAGAGCGCGTTTACCGGATCCTTGAATCGGTGAAAGTGCGGGTTGAGGCGGCCCATGACATTGCGCGCCTCTGACTCCATGGCGATGTCGTCCAGCGTTCCCCATTTGGTGCGCAATTCGCGACCGAGAAACAAATTGGCCGCGGTGTCGATATTGTCGGCGAGCGCCAGCGTCTGGTAGATCGTCTCGATGCCGTAATGCTTGGCGTCGCGCGGATTAGCGATGGCCGCTTCGGCGCCGCGAATGCGAATGCTTCCCGAATCCCGCGGATAGGCACCCGATAAGATCTTGATCAGGGTCGATTTGCCGGCGCCGTTATGGCCGACCAGCGCTACTACTTCGCCGGCGTAGAGATCAATCGAAGCGCCGTCGACGGCGCGAACGCCGCCGAATGACAGCGACACGTCGCGCATTTCCACCAGAGGCACGTCACCGGCGGTCGTTACCATCATGCTCTCCGCGTGCGCCGCCGGTACACCGTATCGATCAGTACCGCCAGCACCAGCACGATGCCGACAACGATGTTCTGCAATGGCGTGTCGACGCCAACGAGCACCATTCCCGACTGCAGCGACTGCATGAGGATGGCGCCGAGCATGGCTCCCGCCACGGTGCCGACGCCGCCGGCGAGCGATGAGCCGCCGATAACGGCGGCGGCGATCACCAGCAATTCGGTGAGCGTGCCTTCGGAATTGGTGGCGGCATTGAGCCGCGCAATCGAAACCGCGCCGCCGATCCCGGCCAACAGGCCCATCAGCATAAAGAGCTTCATGATCGCCCAGCGCGCGTCGACGCCGGCAAGCTCGACCGCCTCGCGGTTGCCGCCGATGGCGTAAACGTAACGTCCGAACCGCGTGCGCGTCGCGAGGAAGGTCATGGCGATGCCGATGCCGATGGCGATGAGTACGGGAACGGCTATGCCATGCGCAATAAACAGCCCGCCGGAGGGCAGGGCGATCTGATTGGCTTCCGCATAACGGCGCACGCTGCCACTCGGCCACGGATAGGAATTGGCGATCGCCACCGCGCCGAGGATCAGCAAACAGGCAACGCCGCCGAGGAAGACTTCCGCCGCCATCGGCCGCAGCGGAAAGTGAAATTGCTTGCGCCTGGCGCGGGCATGGGCTTGCACCAGCAGCAGCGTGACGCAGGCGAGAACGCCCACGGCCCAGCTCCAGGTGGCGCCGATTGAGCCTTCAGTTCCGCCACCCATCAGCCGGAAACGGGAGTCGAGCGGCGCGACGGTCTGGCCGCTCGTCACCCACCATGCCGCACCGCGCCACACCAAAAGTCCGCCGAGCGTGACAATGAAGGAGGGCAGGCCGAGATAAGCGATCAAAGATCCTTGCAGCGCACCAATAACGACGCCAAGCGCGAGCCCTGCGGCAAGTGCAATCACCCAGGTCGCCGGATGTTCGAAGCCGAGTAGCCTCGGCAGCAAATCGGCCTGGATCACACCCATGATCATGCCGAGAAAGCCCAGCATCGAGCCGATCGACAGATCGATGTTGCGGGCGATGATGACGAGCGCCATGCCGGTCGCCATGATCGCGACCGGCGCCGCCTGTACCGACAAATTCCACAAGTTGCGCGGCGTCAGAAAGAGACCGCCGGAAAGAAGGTGAAAGGCGATCCAGATCGCGAGCAAAGCGCCGACCATGCCGAGAAGCCGCGTGTCGAGTTCGGTGGCGCGAAAAAACGCGCCCAAAACATTCGATCGGCCGGCTTTCATTTCCGGATCAGAACGGCACCCGCGTGCTCAACCGCAAACCTTGATCGTGCCGGGCTTCACGCCCTGGCAGACTTCATCCTTCTTGATCCATCCGGCTTCGATCACGACGTCGAGGTTGTCTTTGGTGATCGGGATCGGCGCGAGGAACAGCGAATTCATTCCCACTTTCTTCGGGCCGCCGGAGAATTTCATTGCGCCGGGCACCTCGCCCATTTTGGCGCCGCTGGCGAGCAGGAGCGCAATCTGCGCCGCCCTCTTGCCGAGTTCGCGAGCGTCCTTCCACACCGATACGGTTTGCGTGCCGAGCGCGATGCGGTTGAGCGCGGCGTGATCGCCGTCCTGGCCGGACACTGGCACACTTCCGGCCAAGCCTTGCGCCGCCAGCGCCGCAATGGCGCCGCCCGCGGTGCCGTCATTTGAAGCGACCACCGCATCGACCTTATTGTTCGCCTTGGTCAGTATTTGCTCCATGTTCTTTTGCGCGTTGGCGGGAAGCCAGCCGTCGGTATAGGCCTCGCCCACATTCTTGATCTTACCTGCCGCCAGCGCGTCCTTGAGGACCTCCATCTGGCCGGAAAACAAAAAGTCGGCATTCGGATCGGTCGACGAGCCTTTGATGAAGGCGTAGTTGCCGGAAGGCTTGGCGGCAAGAACCGCGCGCGCCTGCATGCGTCCGACTTCCTTGTTATCGAAGGTGATATAGAACGCGTTCGGATTTTCGATCAGCCGGTCATAGCCGACGACCGGAATGCCCTCGTCGACCGCCTTCTGCACGGCGGGTGCGATGGCGGATGAGTCCTGTGCCAGTACAATCAGCGCGTTGGCGCCTTGCGCAATCAGGCTTTCGATATCGGCCAATTGCTTTTGCGCTGAAGATTGCGCGTCGGCGGAAATGTATTTGCCGCCGGCCGCGGCAATCGCCGCCTTGATCGCGGCTTCATCGGTCTTCCAGCGTTCTTCCTGAAAGTTCGACCATGACACGCCGACGGTTTTGCCCTGCGCTTGCGCCAGGCCGATTGAGCCCAACATCAACACGGCGCCGGCCAGCAAAGCGGCTGCGAACTTCCTCATGACGTCCTCCCTGAACCTTTCGTCCTTTGCGGTCTTTGTTATCCTTCTATCCTTTCGCGAGGCCGCGCGGGAGGGGGCGGCGCACGCGGCAACGGCGTGACCGATAACGAGCGGTAATTTGTGAAGTCTTCGAACCAGAATAAGCCCGGCAATGTCCAGGCCGTTTTTCACGCGGCCGTGGTCGTTCGGCCGCCCTTGGTGCCGATCCTCTTATCGAGGTAAGCGCCGATCGAGGTCATCAGCGCGTCGATCTTGCCGTCGAAGAAGTGGTTGGCGCCCGGAACGACCTTTTGCTCGATCACGATGCCCTTTTGGGTCTTGAGCTTCTCGACCAGCGTGGTGACGTCGCGATGCGGCACGACCGCATCCTTGTCGCCGTGGATGATCAAGCCGGACGACGGGCACGGCGCGAGGAATGAAAAATCATAAAGATTGGCTGGCGGCGCGATGGAAATAAAACCTTCAATCTCCGGCCGGCGCATCAAGAGCTGCATGCCGATCCAGGAGCCGAACGAGAAGCCGGCGATCCAGCAACTGCGCGCCTCCGGATTGACCGACTGCGCCCAATCGAGTGCGGCGGCGGCGTCCGAGAGTTCGCCAATGCCGTGATCGAAGCCGCCCTGGCTTCTGCCGACGCCGCGAAAGTTAAAGCGGAGCGCGGAAAAATTGCGGTGCACGAACGCGTAGTAAAGTTGATAGACGATCTGATGATTCATCGTGCCGCCGAACTGCGGATGCGGATGCAGCACAATGCCGATCGGGGCGTTCTTTTGCCGCGCAGGGTGATAGCGGCCTTCGATGCGGCCGCCCGGCCCGGTGAAAATGACTTCCGGCATGGATTGAACCTCGATTTAGCGGGCGCCGCGCGCGAATCCCGCACCATAGGACAGCGCCGGCAACCGAACGTAAGCCCCTAGAACTATTTCAGTTTTTCGATGCGCAGATGGGGACGCGGCCGGCAAAAACAATGGGGTCGCGCCTTCTACCACGGGGCCGGGTGCGAAAAGCAAGCTTTACGTGTTGCGAATGGCAAGGCTTCGTCCGCGAATAGCCGCGTCGACTGGCGACCGCTTTGACCGCGTCCCCGGCCGGTGCTTGACCGGGTCGGGCAGCGCCCGTAACTGTTTATCACCACTCGGATTTTGCACGGCGCGCCGGTATGCAGCAAAAGTGTCCGGGATAGCGGCTTCCGGTCAAAACCCGGCGGCAAAACGGCAAGCACAACAGCATGGTCGAGCGCACTTATCTCGATTGGAACGCGACCGCGCCAATGCGCGAACAGGCGCGGAGCGCCTTTGCCGACGCACTGGGCGCGATCGGCAATCCGTCGTCGGTTCACGCCGAAGGGCGCGCCGCGCGCCGTCTCGTCGAACAGGCGCGCGCGCAAGTGGCGGAACTCGTCGGCGCCGAGCCGGCCAATGTGATCTTCACCTCCGGTGGCACCGAAGCGAACGCGTTGGCGCTCACGCCGTTTATCGAAACCGCCACAGAGAAAACGCCGCGCGGCGCTTTGCTCATCTCCTCTATTGAGCATCCTTCCGTCCGCGCCGGCGGACGCTTTCCGGCCGAGGTAATCACCGAGCTTCCGGTTGGATCCGACGGGCGACTGAATCTTGCAGCACTGGCGACAGCGTTGGCCAGCGTCAGCCGGCCGCTGGTTTCGGTGATGCTCGCGAACAACGAAACTGGCGTGATCCAGCCCGTCGCCGAAGCGGCGGCTCTGGTGCACGCGACCGGCGGCTTGTTGCATGTCGATGCGGTGCAAGCGGCGGGGCGCATCGCCTGCGACATCAGCGCGCTTGGGGCCGATCTGATGGCTGTTTCGGCGCATAAGATCGGCGGTCCGAAGGGCGTCGGCGCGCTTATTCGCAGGCATGACGGTATCCATTTCCCCGATCCGCTCATTCGCGGCGGTGGGCAGGAGCGCGGGGTGCGCGGCGGCACGGAGAATTTGCCAGGCATTGTCGCCTTCGGCGCGGCCGCGGCGGCTGCGCGCGCTCAAATGCCGGAGGAAATGTCCCGTATGCTGGCGTTGCGGCAAAAGCTCGAGGAGGGCCTCTACGCCGTTGCACCGGACACAATGGTCTTCGGGGCGGACGCGCCGCGGCTGCCGAACACGACGATGTTTGCGGTTCCCGGCGTTAAGGCTGAAACCGCGATTATATCGCTTGATCTCGAAGGCGTGGCGGTGTCCTCGGGCGCAGCCTGTTCATCGGGAAAAGTCCAGGCCTCCCATGTACTTGAAGGTATGGGCTTTGCGCCGCCTTTAACCCAGGCGGCTTTGCGCGTCAGCGTTGGGTGGACCACCACGGACGAGGACGTAGAACGATTCCAAAACGCTTGGAGAAAGGCCTATGGTGCATTATCTAAGGGCCTGAAGGACAAGCGCGGCATCGCCGCCTAAGACTCTGCGCGGACGGCAGAATTAACCGCCGCAAGGCATTTGGGGTTCCCTTAACGCAGAACTTCGCACCATAACCGACGAATCCAACCCGCGGTCCTTGAAACCGTGAGCGGAGGGACGAGTGGCGGCAGTACAAGAGACCGTCGATCAGGTTCGCCGGATCGACGTCGATCAATATAAATATGGATTCGAAACGCTGATCGAATCCGACAAGGCCCCGAAGGGCCTTTCGGAAGACACGGTTCGCTTTATTTCGGCGAAGAAGAACGAGCCGGAATGGATGCTGGCGTGGCGGCTCGATGCCTACAAGCGCTGGCTGACCATGCGCGAGCCGAAATGGGCCAAGGTCGATTACGGCCCGATCGACTATCAGGACATTTATTATTATTCGGCCCCGAAAAGGGCGCCGCAGTCGCTCGACGAGATCGATCCGGAAATTCTCGCCACCTACGAAAAACTCGGCATTCCGCTGCGTGAGCGCGAAGCGCTGCTCGGCATTCAGAAGCCCGCGAACGAAGACGATCCGGAGCGGACTCCGGGCGAGGGCGGCAATCGTCGCGTCGCCGTCGACGCCGTGTTTGATTCCGTTTCAGTCGCGACCACGTTCAAGGCCGAACTCGCCAAAGCCGGCGTGCTGTTCATGCCGATCTCGGAAGCGATTCACGAGCATCCCGAATTGGTGAAGAAATATCTCGGAACGGTGGTGCCGGTCAGCGATAATTTCTTCGCCACGCTTAACTCGGCGGTGTTCTCTGACGGCTCATTCGTCTACGTGCCGCCGGGCGTGCGCTGCCCGATGGAATTGTCGACCTACTTCCGCATCAACGAAAGAAATACCGGACAGTTCGAGCGGACGCTGATCATCGCCGACAAGGGCTCCTATGTGAGCTATCTTGAGGGCTGCACGGCGCCGATGCGCGACGAGAACCAGCTGCACGCCGCGGTGGTCGAACTGATCGCGCTCGACGACGCCGAAATCAAATATTCGACCATTCAGAACTGGTATCCGGGCGACGCCGCCGGTCGCGGCGGCATCTACAATTTCGTCACCAAGCGCGGCGATTGCCGCGGGCGAAACGCCAAAATCTCGTGGACGCAGGTGGAAACCGGCTCCGCCATCACCTGGAAATATCCGAGCTGCATCCTGCGCGGCGACAACTCGCGCGGCGAGTTCTATTCCATCGCCATTTCCAACGGCCGTCAGCAGGTCGATTCCGGCACCAAGATGCTGCATCTCGGCAAGAACACGACGAGCCGCATCATCAGTAAAGGCATTGCCGCGGGCCAGTCCAACAACACCTATCGCGGGCTCGTCACTTCGCATCGGCGCGCCACCGGCGCCCGTAACTTTACCAACTGCGACTCGCTCCTGATCGGCGAGCGCTGCGGCGCGCATACGGTGCCCTATATCGAGGCCAAGAACGCCTCGAGCACGTTCGAGCACGAAGCCACCACCTCGAAGATTTCCGAGGAGACGTTGTTTTATTGCCGGCAACGCGGGCTTTCGGCAGAGGAGGCGACGGCGCTCGTCGTCAACGGCTTCGTCAAGGATGTGCTGCAGCAATTGCCGATGGAGTTCGCGGTCGAGGCGCAGAAGCTGATTTCGGTCTCGCTGGAAGGCAGCGTCGGCTAAAGGCCAAACATCATGACCAAGTATTGGTTCAGACCGAAGCGCTACGGCTTCGGCGCCAAGCCGATCACCTGGCAGGGATGGGCGGTAACGATTGCGACCGTGATCGCGATAGTGGGCGTCAATCTTGGCCTGCGTCTGACGGAGCAACACTATTGGTCGCTGGCAATGATATTCGGATTTGACGCGCTGGCGCTTGCTTTTCTCTTCGTCGTTTGCCGCCGCAAGACCGAGGGCGAATGGCGTTGGCGCTGGGGCAGCCGCTAGAGAACGCGGATATTGAAATTTGGAGCTTTTCGGGATGGCGTTACTGGAAGTCAAAAACCTGCACGTCGAAATCGACGGCAAAGAAATCCTCAAAGGATTGAACCTCACGATCAATGCCGGCGAGGTACACGCCATTATGGGCCCGAACGGATCGGGCAAGTCGACGCTCGCCTATGTGCTCGCCGGCAAGGACGGCTATGAGCCGACGGCGGGCCAGGTTACGCTTGACGGCAAGAACATTTTCGAAATGTCGACGGATGAACGCGCGGCCGCTGGGCTTTTCCTCGCCTTCCAATATCCGCTGGAAATCCCGGGCGTCGCCACCATGACGTTCCTGCGCACCGCGCTTAATGCGCAGCGAAAGAAACGCGGCGAGGCCGAGCTGTCGACGCCGGAATTCCTGAAGAGGGTGCGCGAGGTCGCCAAAGAGCTCGGCATCGGCCAGGACATGCTGCGCCGCGGCGTCAATGTCGGCTTTTCCGGCGGTGAAAAGAAGCGCAATGAAATCCTGCAAATGGCGCTGCTTGAGCCGCGGCTCGCGGTGCTCGATGAAACCGATTCCGGCCTCGACATCGACGCGCTGAAAATCGTCTCAGAGGGCGTCAACCGGTTGCGCGGTCCGAAGCGCTCGTTCGTGGTCATCACCCATTATCAGCGGCTCCTCAACTACATCGTGCCGGACGTAGTGCACGTCCTCTCACGCGGCCGCATTGTCAAAACCGGCGGCAAGGATTTGGCGCTCGAACTCGAAGCGCGCGGTTACGCCGAGTATCAGGAAGAAGCGGCGGCGTAAGTCCCGTCCGCGACATGAATGCCATGGCTGAAGTGAAAGTCATAAAGACGGCCGCCGAGACGGCGCTGGCGCACGAATTTGCGCAGGCGCGCGCGCGGCTGCCCGGCGCCGGCGCGATTGCCGATCAGCGTGCCGCCGCTTTCGATGTGTTTGCCCGCGAGGGCTTGCCGCACCGCCGCGTCGAGGACTGGAAATATACCGACCTGCGCGCGCTCATGCGCGAAGCGAAGCCGCTCGCCAGTCCGCCGGACGCCGCCGCGAAAGCGCGCGCGAAAACCGCGGGGCAGTGGCTCGGCGACGTCGAAACGCGCCGGCTTATGTTCGTCGACGGGGCGTTTGTCCCCGAGTTGTCCGACGTTGGAGGCTTGGAAGAGGGGCTGACCATCGGTTCGCTGGCCGACGCGCTTGCGGATAATGATCCGACGCTATCGGCCCATCTCGGCAAGCTCGCCGCACCGGACAACATCGCGATTGCCCTCAACACCGCGCTGATGGGCGATGGCGCAGTTATCCGCGTCGCCGCCAATTCCACCATCGAGCGTCCGCTGCACCTTCTGTTCGTCGCTTCGGGAAATCCGAATGCGGATTTCATCCGCTCGCTGGTCGTGGTCGAGCGGGGCGCGCGTGTCATGCTCATCGAAAGCTACGAAGGCGCGGGGGGCGACTATCAGGTCAACTCGGCGCTCGAATTGTTCGTCGCCGACGAGGCTCACGTCGATCACGTCAAGATCGTCGGCGAGGGCAAAGATGCGTTGCACGTCTCGACGCTTGCGGTCGCAATCGGGGCCAAGGCACGCTTTAATGCGTTTAATTTCGTTACCGGCGGCGCCGTCGTGCGCAACCAGCTGTTCGTCAATTTCGACGGTGAAAATACCGTCGCCAACATTCGCGGCGCCACACTGATCAAGGGCCGGCAACACGCCGATGTGACTCTCGTCGCCCAGCACGGCGCGCCTGGCTGCCAGAGCCGCGAGGTCTTCAAGTCGGTGCTCGACAACGAGGCCCACGGTGTGTTTCAGGGCCGAATTATCGTGCGGCCTGGAGCGCAGCAGACCGACGCCAAGATGATGACGCGGGCACTGCTGCTTTCCGAAAACGCCGAAGCCGACAGCAAGCCCGAGCTGGAGATCTTCGCCGACGATGTGCAGTGTGGCCATGGCGCGACCGCGGGCGCGATCGATGACGAGCTGAAGTTCTATCTGATGGCGCGCGGCATTCCGCCCAGCGAAGCCGAAGCGCTGCTGATCCAAGCGTTCTTGGGCGAGGCGGTCGAGGGCATCGAGCATGCCGGCCTGCGCGAAGCGTTGATGGAGCAGGTCGCGGCATGGCTGAAAGCGCGGAGCGCGCAGCAGGCGGCCGCATGAACGATGTAGCCACCAGCGGCGCCTACGACGTCAACCGCATCCGCGCGGACTTTCCGATCCTCGCCACCCAGGTTTACGGCAAGCCGCTCGTCTATCTCGACAACGCCGCCTCGGCGCAAAAGCCCAAGCCGGTGCTCGACCGCATTCAGCAAGCCTACACGACGCAATATGCCAACGTGCATCGCGGGCTGCACTATCTCGCCAATGAGGCGACCGAGGCCTACGAGGGCGCGCGGGAGAAGGTCGCGGCGTTCCTGAACGCCAGCCGCAAGGAAGAGGTCATTTTCACCCGCAACGCCACCGAGGCGATCAACCTCGTCGCCTATACTTTCGGCCGCGACCGCATCAATCCCGGTGACGAGATCATACTCTCCATCATGGAGCACCATTCCAATATCGTGCCGTGGCATTTCTTGCGCGAGCGCCAGGGCGCGGTGATCAAATGGGCGCCGGTCGACGACGAGGGTCATTTCCTCATCGACGAATTCGAGAAACTGATCGGCCCGCGCACCAAGATGGTGGCGATCACCCACATGTCGAACATGCTCGGCACGCTGGTGCCGGTGAAAGAAGTCAGCCGCATTGCGCATGCCCACGGCGTGCCAGTTTTAATCGACGGCGCGCAGGCCGCCGTCCATTGCGATGTCGACGTCCGCGACATCGACTGCGACTTTTACGCATTCACCGGCCACAAGCTGTACGGGCCAACCGGGATCGGCGTTCTTTACGGCAAATACGATCACCTCGCCGCGATGCCGCCGTTCAATGGCGGCGGCGAAATGATCCGTGAGGTGTTTCAGGACCGCATCACTTACGGCGACCCGCCGCACAAGTTTGAAGCCGGTACGCCTTCGATCGTACAGGCCATCGGGCTTGGCGCCGCGCTCGACTATGTCGCTTCCGTCGGCAAAGCCCGGATCAGGAACCATGAGACCGGACTGACGCGCTATGCGCAGGACCGATTGCGTGAAATCAATTCGCTGCGCATTTTCGGGACGACAAAGGACAAAGGGCCGATCCTCTCGTTCGAAATAAAGGGCGCGCACCCGCACGACGTCGCGACCATCATCGACCGCTCCGGCGTCGCCATACGCGCGGGCACCCACTGTGTCATGCCGCTCCTGACGCGCTTTGGGCTCACGGCTTCTTGCCGCGCGTCTTTCGCGATGTACAACACCCGTGACGAGGTCGATCTTCTCGCGCAAGCCTTGATCAAGGCACAGGATATTTTCGCATGACCGACGAAACAAAACCGGCTGCGGCCGAAACGGGCGCCGATCCCGCGCTCGGCGGAAGTGCTGCGACCAATACTACGGCTGCCGGAAACACCGATGTGACGGCTGCCGGAAGCGTGGCCGATCCGAGCCCGGCGGCACTTCCCTCTGTCATCCCGGCGGACGAACTGGCGCGCCTGACCGACGAGATCGTGACCGCGTTGAAGACCGTCTACGATCCGGAAATTCCGGCCGATATCTACGAGCTTGGCCTGATCTACAACGTCGACGTCGATGACGACCGCGGCGTGAAAATCAAAATGACGCTGACGACGCCGAATTGCCCGGCGGCGGCGGATTTGCCCGGAGAGGTGGAGAACGCGGTCGCGAGCGTGCCCGGCGTGCGCGAGGCCAAGGTCGATATCGTCTGGGATCCGCCTTGGGATCCGAGCCGGATGTCGGACGAGGCGCGGGCCGTGCTCAATATGTGGTGAGCGAAAGCGTGAGTTGCGCGCCGATCGCCGGCGCACTACATCGAGGGAGTGCGGTTGTTAAGCGTTTCGAGCTAAAACAATTCGCAACTGGAACGAGGACGTTGTCATGGCGACTGCCCGGCCGAGACCTCAGGTGATGCGGCTCACTGACGCCGCCGCGGAGCGCATCAAGACGGTGATGTCGAACGCCGATCGGCCGATCGCCGCCGTGCGCGTCGGCGTCAAGAACGGCGGCTGCGCCGGCATGAGCTACTTCATGGAATATGCCGACGCGGTAAATCCGCTTGACGAGGTGATCGAAGACAAGGGCGTGCGCATCCTGGTCGATCCGAAGGCGGTCTTGTTCCTGCTCGGCACCGAGATGGACTACAAGGTCGACAAGCTGGCGGCGCAATTTACCTTCAACAACCCGAACCAGACGGCGGCCTGCGGCTGCGGCGAGTCGGTGCAGATCGAGCCGGCAACCGACGCGGCCGGCGCCCACGCTTAACGGCTGGTCGGTTTTTTCAATTTCGCTGTAGCGGTAAAAGCGCGCCGGCTTCGCCGCCGCGCAGCGGCGGCCGCTGGTATTCCCCGGCCTAAGCCTTGACCGTAACCGGGCGCAGCAAAAAAGCCGGCAAGTGCGAGGCGTCGCCTTCATCGGCGCGGTTTGCGCGCGCCGGCTGCGGCGGGCGCTGCGGGATGCGTGCGATCGAAGCCGAAGCTGGCGGTCGAGGGTCCTTGTGCCGTCGGTTGGAACGGTCGCGGTCGCGGCGATGTTGCGGCGCGTTTGTTGTTGGACGCGACGAAGCGATTTCCGGCTTGGACTCCACTGTAGCCGCGCTGGCCGTGCCGGGTGTTTCGCCCATCCAGGAGATGCGCTCGCCGATGAGTTTTTCGATCGCGGCGACGGCCTTTACGTCATCGCCTCCGGCGACAATGGTGATGGCGGTGCCGGTCTTGCCGGCGCGTCCGGTGCGGCCGATGCGGTGCACGTAATCGTCGGGGTGATGCGGAACGTCGAAATTATAGACGTGACTGACTTCGGGGATGTCGAGACCGCGCGCCGCGACATCCGAAGCGACCAACAACATGACCTCGCCTTTGCGGAATTGCTCGAGCGCGGCCATGCGCGCCGGCTGATCCATATCGCCGTGCAGCGCCTGCACTGAAAAGCCGTGCCGTAACAGCGAGCGATAGAGTGTCGCCACTTCGCGCTTGCGGTTGCAAAAGATGATGGCGTTTTTCAATTTTTCGTCCGAGCGGATGAGCCGACGCAGCGTATCGCGCTTTTCATGCGGCTCGCGGCTGGACTTGGCCAAAAGCTGGGTCGTGGCGGCGACCGTGGTTGCCGGACGGGAGACTTCGACGCGGACGGGATTGTGCAGGAATTGTTCGGTGATGCGGCGGATTTCCGCCGGCATAGTGGCGGTGAAGAACAGCGTCTGCCGGGTGAACGGCACCAGCTTACAGATGCGCTCGATGTCGGGAATGAAGCCCATGTCGAGCATGCGATCGGCTTCGTCAATGACCAGAAGCTCGACGCCGCTTAGCAGAAGGCGGCCGCGCTCGGAATGGTCGAGCAGGCGACCGGGCGTGGCGATCAAGACATCGACACCGCGGACCAGCTTACTGTCCTGGTCGCCGAACGAAACGCCGCCGATCAGCAGCGCGACGTTGAGCTTATGCTTGGCGCCGTATTTGGCGAAACTGTCTTCAACTTGCGCGGCGAGTTCGCGCGTCGGCTCGAGGATCAGCGTGCGCGGCATGCGCGCCCGGGCCCGGCCCTTTTCCAGCATGGTTAGCATCGGCAGCACGAAGGCCGCGGTCTTGCCGGTGCCGGTCTGGGCGATACCGAGCACGTCGCGCCGCGCCAGCACGTGCGGGATGGCTTGATCTTGGATGGGGGTGGGGGCTTGGTAACCGGCCGCCGCGACGGCGGAGAGTACTTTTTCGGATAAACCGAGATGCGAGAAGGACATGAACCCTCGGGTTGGGGATCCGCGCCGGGCGCGGAGGCCTCGTGTTGCACGCGGATGATCTGATATCGAATCCGCACGTGCCGATCTTTCGCCGGAACATAGGTGCGAACGAGCTAAAGTCAACCTGCCGCCATGCGGTAAGTTAAGATAACTCCTCTGGTTTTTCCGTACGTGCGAGGAATCGCCGATGCCTAGAGCTTCATCCGAACGCCTGCCGGTGGTTCTTGTTCCCGGGCTGGCCTGTTCGGCGCGGCTTTATAGCGACCAAATCCCGGCACTCTGGCCGTTCGGGCCGGTCACGGTCGCCGATCACACGCGCGACGAATCCATCGCGGCCATCGCACGAAGCATCTTGGCGGCGGCGCCGCCGCGTTTTGCGCTCGGCGGCTTATCGATGGGCGGCTACATCGCGTTCGAAATTATGCGCCAGGCGCCCGAGCGGGTGGCAAAGCTCGCGCTCCTTGACACCGCAGCCACGCCCGAAACGCTCCAACAGACCGCGACGCGGCAGGCGCGTATCGAACGCGCCAAGTCTGGCCGTTTCGCCGAGGCAATCGGACTGATGTTCCCGACTTTGGTGCATCGCGATCGCCACGGCGACGAGGATCTGAAACGGATCGTCGATCTGATGGGCGAAGAGACCGGTGCGGACGCGTTCGTCCGCCAGCAGCACGCGATTATGATCAGGGCGGATTCGCGGCCTTCGCTCGCGGCTATTAGTTGTCCAACACTGGTCGTGGTCGGCGATGCCGACGAACTTACGCCGCCGCCGGCGGCGCAGGCGATTGCCGCCGCTATTTCCGCCGCGCGCTTGGTCGTCATCCCGCAATGCGGGCACCTATCGACGCTGGAACGGCCGGAAGCGCTGAATGCGGCGCTGGTGGAATGGATGGCGTCGTAACAGCGAGCTCTTTTTTACACGGCCGGCATGTGCGCGATGAGCTTGTCGAGCGTGATCGGATAGTCGCGGACGCGGATGCCGGTGGCATTATAGATAGCGTTGGCGACCGCGGCGCCGACGCCGCAAATGCCGAGTTCACCGACGCCTTTGGCCTTCATCGGCGACGACACTGGATCGGTCTCGTCGAGGAAAATTACGTCCTGGTGCGGGATATCGGCGTGCACCGGCACTTCATAGCCGGCGAGGTCGTGATTGACGAAAAAGCCACGGCGTTTGTCGACCACGAGTTCCTCCATGAGCGCCGCACCGACACCCATGGTCATCGCGCCGATCACTTGGCTGCGCGCCGCTTTCGGATTGAGGATGCGGCCGGCGGCACAAACCGCCAGCATGCGCCGCACCCGGATTTCCGCCGTTGCGGCGTCGACCGCGACCTCGGCGAAATGCGCGCCGAAGGTCGATTGCTGGTACTTTTCGCCGAGGTCGCCGAATTCGATCTTGTCTTCGGCTTCCATGCCGCTTGCGCCGGCCGCGTCGGCGAGCGGCACGCTGCGATTGCCCGAGCGCACCATCCCGTCGGCGAACGTCGCGTCGGCGGAGTTAAAGCCGAGCTTGCGCGCGACGGCATCGCGGAGTTTGACGCAGGCCGCGTAAACTCCCGCGGTCGAACAGTTAGCGCCGAATTGGCCGCCGGAGCCGGCGGAGACCGGGTAGTCGGAATCGCCAAGACGCACGACGACCTGCTCGAGCGACACCCCCATCATCTCGGCCGCCGTTTGGCCAATAATGGTGTAGCTGCCGGTGCCGATGTCGGTCATGTCGGTCTCGACCGTTACGATGCCGCGATTGTCGAGCCGCACGCGCGCGCCCGATGCCAGCGTCAGGTTGTTGCGGAACGCAGCCGCGACGCCGGTGCCGATCAGCCAGCGGCCGTCGCGTGTCCGGCCGGGCGACGGATTGCGCTTGGCCCAGCCGAAACGCTCGGCGCCGAGCCGCAGGCATTCGGCGAAATGACGTTGCGAGAACGGCCGCTTCGGATGTTCGGGATCGACCGCGGTGTCGTTGAGAATGCGAAATTCGATTGGATCGAGCTTGAGCTTCTCGGCCATTTCGTCGATGGCGACTTCGAGCGCCATCAGGCCCGGCGCTTCTCCGGGTGCGCGCATAGCGTTGCCTTCCGGCAAATCGAGAACCGCAAGCCGCATTGCCGTCATGCGGTTGGCGCCGGCATAGAGAAGACGCGTTTGACCGACGGCCGTTTCCGGCCCCCCGCCCGGCAAATCGCCGGACCAACTTTCGTGGCCGATGGCGGTGATCTTGCCGTCTTGCGCCGCGCCGACGCGGATACGCTGGATGGTCGCCGGCCGGTGCGTCGTGTTGTTGAAGATCAAGGGTCGCGGCAAGGCTACCTTCACCGGCCGTTTGGCGGCGCGGGCGCCGAGCACCGCGAGCAGCGCGTCGGCGCGCAGCCACAACTTGCCGCCAAATCCGCCGCCGATATAGGGCGAAATCAGCCGGACTTTGTCCTTGGCGATGCCGAGCGTCTGCGCCATGTCGTCTCGGCTCCAGTCGATCATCTGGTTCGAGGTCCATAGCGTGAGCTTGTCGCCGTCCCAGGCGGCGATCGAAGCAAACGGCTCCATCATCGCATGGGCATGGTCAGGCGTGCGGTAGGTTTCATCGAGCTTGACGGGCGCCGCGGCGAATGCGCCGGCAAAATCGCCGGCGGCGGTGTCGGCGGGGCCGCCGAAGCTCGGCTCGGATTTGATCGCGGAGTCTTTCGCTCCCGCAAGGTCGAAAGTGCCGTCGGCGGAAACGTAATCGACTTGGACGAGCTGCGCGGCGGCGCGCGCCTGCTCAAACGTTTCGGCGACGACGAGCGCAATCGCCTGATGATAGTGTTCGATCTTCGGGCCGCCGAGGAGATGTGCGGTATTGCGCGAGGCCTTCTTGAGCTTGCCGGCGTTCTTCGCGGTCACGATGGTGATTACGCCCGGCGCAGCTTCGGCCTTACTGAGATCCATGCCGGCAATGCGGCCTTTGGCGATAGCGGAGCCGACGACGTAGCCATAAGCCTGGTTGGCGACGACATCGTGCCGCTCATAGGCATAGGGTGCGGTGCCGGTCGTCTTCAGCGGGCCGTCGATGCGGTCGGTGGGGTGGCCGATGACTTTGAGCTGATCGATCGGATTGGTGGTCGCGGGGGTATCGAAGCGCACGGCCTAAACCCTCGCTTCGCGCAGCACTGCGGCGAGTGTGCGCTCGACCAGCGGCAGCTTGAAAGCGTTCTCGGCCGTCGGTTTGGCCCCTTCGAGTAATCGCGCCGCGACAGCCTTGGCGCCGCGCGGCATCTCGGCGTCGGCCGAAGCAACGCGCCACGGCTTGTGCGCGACGCCGCCGAGCGCGACGCGGCCCGAGCCGTCGCGCTGTATGATGGCACCGACAGAAACCAGCGCGAACGCATACGATGCGCGATCGCGTACCTTGTGATAAACGTGCGTGCCGCCGATGGGCTTTGGCAGCGTCACCGCTGTGATCAGTTCGCCCGCCGCCAACACCGTTTCGAGTTGCGGCGTATCGCCGGGCGCATGGTAGAATTCAGCAATCGGGATCGCGCGCGAGGCGCCGTCGGCGCGCAGCGTTTCGATCGTGGCGTCGAGCGCCATCATGGCCACCGCCATATCGCTCGGCTGGGTGGCGATGCAGCTTTCGCTGACGCCGAGCACCGCGTGCCCCCGGCTAAATCCGCGGATCGCCGCGCAGCCGCTGCCGGCTTTACGTTTGTTGCAGGGTTGATTGGTGTCGTAGAAATACGGGCATCGCGTCCGCTGCAACAGATTGCCCGCGGTCGTCGCCTTGTTGCGTAACTGGCCGGATGCGCCGGCAAGGAGCGCGCGGGCAAGCAGGCCATAGTCGCGGCGCACGCGCGGGTCGGCGGCAAGGTCGGTATTGCGCACCAAGGCGCCGATCCGCAGCCCGCCTTCGGCGGTCGCCTCGATCTGGTCGAGCTTGAGGCCGTTGACGTCGATTAAATGCGCCGGCGTCTCGATTTCGAGCTTCATCAGGTCGAGGAGATTGGTGCCGCCGGCAATGAATTTCGCGCCGGCAATCTGTGCGGCCGACGCCGCGGCTTCGGCCGGCGAATGCGCGCGCTGGTAGGTGAAAGACCTCATGCCTTAGCCTCGGCGATTTCCGTGATCGCTTCAACGATGTTCGAATAAGCGCCGCAGCGGCAAATGTTGCCGCTCATGCGCTCGCGCAGCTCGGCCGCCACTGCCTGCGGCACGGCGTTGAGATCGGCGCTGACATGGCTCGGAATGCCAGCCTTGATCTCGTCGAGCACCGCCACCGCCGAAACGATTTGTCCGGGCGTGCAATAGCCGCACTGATACCCGTCATGTTTGATGAAAGCTCGCTGCAGCGGGTGCAGATGCTCGGGCGTACCCAGGCCTTCGATTGTGGTGATGGCATCGCCCTCGTGCATCACGGCGAGCGTCAGGCATGAATTGATCCGGCGGCCATTGACCATGACGGTGCAGGCGCCGCATTGACCGTGGTCGCAGCCTTTCTTGCTGCCGGTAAGATGCAGATGCTCGCGCAGCGCGTCGAGCAACGTGGTGCGGGTGTCGAGATCGAGCGCGTGGCGAGTTCCGTTCACCACGAACGAGACGTTTGGCATTCCAGGCTCTCCAGCCTTTTGGTTTCAGCGTTGGGCGACCAATCAAACGGCCGCACCGGCATAAACCGGGATCAACGACACTCTACATATAGGGTTCCAATCCCTGGACTGCTCGTCGCGAACAGGGCGCGCGGTGCAATCGGACAAGGCGCGCCTTAGCTCTCCGGCAGCGTGAAAACCGGGCAGGGTGCCGCAATACCGCGCAGTTCATGGCTGCCGAGCGCGACGAGCGGTGCGTCGGTTTCGGCGGCGAGCGCGCCGGAAACAAGTACGGTCTTGCCAAGCACCTTGCATAACCCTTCCAGCCGGCTCACCAGATTGACCGAAGGCCCAATGGCGGTGAAATCGAGCCGGTCGGCGGCGCCGATATTACCCCACAACATTTCGCCGAGATGCAAAGCGGCGCCGAACGGCAGCGGCGGCAGTCCCTGCGCCCGCCGTTCGCCATCGAGATGCGCCATCCCGGCGCGCGCGGCTTCGACTGCGCGCAACGCCGCCTCGCACGCCGGACGCGATGCGCCGCCGGTGACTGGAAAGATCGCCAAGATGCCGTCGCCGATGAATTTCAGCACTTCGCCGCCGAAAGCTTGGACCGCAAGTGCGATGCGGTCGAACCAGGCATCAAGCGCGGCGATCACCACCGCCGGCGGATGATCTTCAGACAACGCGGTGAAGCCGCGCAGGTCGGCATAGAGGAGGGCGGCTTGAATGGTTTCGCCAGGATCGCGGCGCATCGGCGCGGCGAGAACGCGCGCGGCGCTCCTGCGCCCAAGATAGGCTTCGAGCGCGGCCCTGAGCGTTGCTCGCGCGGTCAGAGCGGCAAGCGGCGCGGCGGAAAAGCGCGCCGCCTGCCGCAACGTCTCGGTCTCGTCCGCCGTGAATTTACGCGCGCCGATCCAGCCAAGCGAAGGCGCGTCCGCCTTCGGTCCAATCGCATCCTCGTGCACCTCGCCGGCGGCGAGGCCGCGGAGCCAGCGATGGCCGGCTGCATTGGGCGAGGGCACTTCAAACCGCGCCGCCAATTCCGCCGGTGCCAGCGCCAAAGCCTCGCTGACTTGGCCGTTGTCGCCGCGCCATAGCCACGTTCGCTGCGCAATCAGCGGGTCCGGAACGGAAAGCGTCAAAGCGCCGCCGGCCAGCGGCAAACCGTCAGCAAGAAGATGCCCGCCGAGCTCCGCCAGAAACTGTTCGGCACCGGCGACCTCGGCGGCGGCATCCACCAGCCAGGCGAGTGTCGGCGATAGTTGCATGGTGCGATCATGAAGCGGCCGCGCGGGCGTTGTCACTCTTTAATCCGCAGCGCCATAATCCGCAGCGCCATGCCGAGCGCCGCAGGCAACGCCGGCGCAACGTCAGCGGCGCGCCGCTTCTCCGCCATTATCAACGCCGGGATTTCCGCCGGTGGCAGCAACGGCGAGGCGATCCATATAATACGCCCAGCCGGCGTCGTGGGCCGCACACTGCGCCGCGTTTGGCAATCCGCTATGCGTGAGCCGCACCAGCGTGCCGCCATCGCGCTCGGCAAGATCAATCTCGATCAGGCTCGAGCCCGGCGGCACTTCCTTGCCGGCTTCCCAGCCGAAGCTGTAGGCGAGGCGGTGCACCGGCACGACTTCGCGAAACGCACCGCGAGCGACACGGGTCGGGTCGCCGGCCACGCCCTTGACGAGATAGAGGCCGCCGGGATGCGGCTCGGTTTCGGCCTCGGTACCAAGCCAGCTCAAAATCCGTTCCGGATCGGTGAGAAAGGCGAACACGGTCGCGCGCGGCGCGGCAATCTGCACTTCACGCTGGACGACGAGCGGATCGGCCATCGATGCCTCCTGTTTCGGAGATCGTTTGTTGCGTCTCCTTGTCGATCATATGACAGACTTAATGCCGAGACCGACGCGCCGGGAGTTACAAGTGTGGCGGGATTCCGTGTCAACGGCCGGCGTCCTGCGTGTGGTAATCTTTTTTAGAGACGAAACCGCGGTAGGAAGTCCCGAAAGAAAGGGCTGCCCCGAGGCGTGCTTGTTTCAGCGCAGGGAGATACTCGTGCCGCATTATACCGTCGCAGTCACGTTGCTCGCCGTCGCGCTCTATTTCTTCATCTCGACCCGCGTCGCCACGGCGCGAGCCAGGTTCGGCGTCAAGCTTCCGGCAACCACGGGGAATCCCGATTTCGAGCGAATCTTTCGCGTGCACCAGAACACGCTCGAGTGGCTGCCGACATTCCTGGTGCCACTTTGGCTTTGCGCGCTTTACCTCAACGACGCCGCTGCAGCGGTCCTCGGGCTTATTTGGATCGGCGGCCGCATTCTTTATTACCTCGGCTACCGCGAAGCCGCGCAAAAGCGCTTGCCCGGATTCTATATTCAAACCGTGGCCTGCCTTTTGTTGTTCATCGGCGCCATTGCCGGCCTTGTGATGCATTGGTGAGTGCGCGCGCCGCTTGCCGATTGTTAAATATGAATACTCGGCCTTTGTTTTGGAGTTGGTGAAAAATCGAGGCGTCAGCGGCTGGAGTTATAAACCGGCATTTTGACTTCGCGGCGACGGGCGCGGATCCGCGGCTATAGTTTCGTCTTCGCAATCAGCGCCGGCGACGGACGCCGGCGTTACCGCGGCGAAAAGAGCAGGAAGCAAAGCAATGAAGACGTTGGCAGTAACAGTTGCAGGATTGGCGCTGGCCGGTGTGACCGGCGCGAGTGCGCAAGATTATCCGGTGCCGTATGGCGCGTTCTATCCGTATGCCGGCCTGTATATGGCGGCCCCGGTCGGCGTCGCGCCTGTCGTCGCGCCGGCTTATGCCGGCGCCTATGTCCCGGGGCCTGTTCCGGGCTCCGTGGTAGTGAACGCCTACACCGGGCGATGGTGCACGTTGCAGCCGGACGGCTGGCACTGGTGCTGGACGCCATAGCGCCGGCGCAAGCAACGCCGCCATTTCGAGCGGCCGGCTAAGATATTTCGCTTGGCGTTTTCTTGATGCCTCATCCTGAGATGGCCGCGACAGCGGCCCTCGCAGGATAAGGTCGTTTGACCTTGCCGCGCGTCGGAATCCATAACCAAGGGTCGTCGCGCAACGGCGTCTGAGCCAAAGTCTCCCACACCGTGACTATAGATTACGGGCTCGCTCTGTTGCGCGGCCCGGAATGACGATATGCACCGGTGTGCCATGACCAAGCGAGGAGGATGCTATGAGACAGATAGCGCCGATTGCAGTTGCGGCTACAGTCGCCACGGTCGCCGGTGTCGCGGCCTATATCGGGTCCGCGTCCGGACAGTCCAGTGGAGAGCCGGCGCCGATCTACGGCGTCAAAATTCCCGACGGGTATCGTGACTGGCGCTTGGTCTCGGTCAAGCGGCTGACGGGAGCACAAGATAAATTCAAGCAGCTGCGCGCCGAGCTGGCCAACGATATTGCGTTCAAGGCGTTCCGCGACGGAACCCTGCCGTTCCCGGATGGCTCAATCATTGCGGCGCTGCATTGGAAAGAAGACTCCTCGGATTCAGACAACCAACTCTTGGCCGCCGGTTTCCCCGGGCTCGGCCTCAAGTCGACATTTGCCGGAGCCGCCTTGAACGCCCAATTCATGGTCAAGGACTCAAAGAAATATGCCGCGTCCGGGGGCTGGGGATACGCCGACTTCACTAAAGGCAAACCCGGCGATGAGGCGCTGCATAAAACGTGTTTCCCCTGCCACGCACCTGGAAAAGATCGCGACTACGTTTTCACCCGCTACGTGCCGACGCCCGGAATCGAATGACGACCGGCGGGATCGCCGCCGATATCTCATCGCGTCGGCGACTTCGGTTATCGGCAAATCGCTTCAATCGCGGCAGCTCGCGGCTGATGAGCAAATCAATGCCGGAACATTCTGCATGGATGCCGCATTGATAGCTCGACGGCCCTCTGAACGCGCAACCGCGAACAAATAAGCCGACCCATGGAGGCAGCGATGCCGAAATTCTTGCTTTTGACCGGCGCGCTTTTGCTGATGCCGGGTTACGCGTTCGCTCAAGCTCCCAGCGCAGACCAATGCCAGCAAATAAAACAAGCGGTCGCCCAATATGGCTATGCTGCCGCTCGGAAGCACGCCTTGGAAACCTATGGTCCTGACGCCGTGAAGGTCGGCGATCAATGTTTCGCCGGCCACCACCGGACCGCTTACGCTGGGCATCGCAAGACGGCTTATAAGAAGCATTCCAACGGCGCGTCGCGGTCGTGAACTTTCGGTAGTCTCATCGTAGCCAACGCATTTGCCGACGCTTTCCTAAACCCGATATATTTACGCAATTGATCGCGATTGACGGCGTATTTCTACGCATTTCAGCGCGTTGCGAAATGTGTTCTTCTGAGCGGTGACCTTGGATCATCACAGCCGGGTTAGAGCCGCACAGATGAAGAAAAACGTTGGAGCTTTCCTTAGCGACGAATCGGCAAGTGCCGCCGTTGAGTACGGCGTTTTCGCCGCCGGCATTTCGGGCGCCATCTTGATGGCGATCAAGGAAATCGGACCCAAACTCTACGGCACATTTTCCACCATCGCCGAAGCTTTGCCCGGCGTCGTGGCTTTTGGACTCTGAGCCTATTCGATATTTCGAGCTGACCGGGCGGG